>Ga0208640_1000376_pt1 | contig 19482 bp, 25 predicted proteins | sample ETNtaG_23_FD_185774 | JGI IMG/M metagenome (GOLD analysis project Ga0208640, IMG submission 185774) | Marine microbial and viral communities from oxygen minimum zone, Eastern Pacific Ocean - ETNP201310SV72 (SPAdes) (version 2) | ecosystem: Environmental > Aquatic > Marine > Oceanic ... | reverse complement strand
AAAATCCAGAGTTTATTAATGTTGTTATTTTAGTTGAGACTTATTTGCCACCGGTTGACTTAATGTCAGTTCTAACTTTTATAGAAGAAAAGTTGGAAAGAAAAAGAATTAAAAAAAATGATCCAAGAACATGTGATATTGATATCATTGATTATAATAGCCAGATATTGAATCTAAAATACAATAATTTAGATTTTACAGTACCGCATAAAGAACTCGCATCAAGAAATTTTGTTTTATTCCCTTTGAGTGAAATATCACCAATGTGGAAACATCCTAAAACAAAAAAGACTATTAATAATTTAATACAAAAACTTGATGAAGAGGAGAAGAACTCTATATTAAAGATAGATAATAATTGATATAATAATAAAATGCTTAACCAAGAAGATTTAATTAACAAAGTAAAGGCCTATAATAAATTTTTAAATCCTGATACTCTATCAAAAGCATATAATTTTGCTTTAAAGGCCCATGCAAACCAACAAAGAATTTCCGGTGACCCTTATTTAATACATCCTGTTGCTGTTGCGAATATATTGACCGATCTGAAGCTGGATAGCGCAACCATAGCTACAGGACTTTTGCACGATACAATTGAAGATACTAAAGCTACCTACAAAACTGTTAAGGATGAATTTGGTAAAGAAGTGGCAGATTTGGTTGAGGGAGTTACCAAGATTTCTGCGCTTGAAGATAAGGCCAAAAAAAATTCTAAAGCAGAAAATTTTAGAAAATTAATATTAGCAACATCTAAAGATATTAGGGTTTTGCTAGTTAAAATCGCAGATAGATTACACAATATGAGAACCATTGAAGAATTTAAAAATATTGAAAAAAGGAAACAAATTGCAAGGGAGACTATGGAAATTTATGCTCCATTAACAGACAGGATGGGAATGAATAGAATTCGAGATGAATTGGAAGATATTTCATTTAAAATATTAAATCCAGAAGCAAGAGAATTAATAACTAAAAGATTAATTGTTAAAGAAGAAAACAGAAAAGATACATTTAAAAAAATTTCACAAGAATTTATTAGTATATTAAAAAAAAATGGTATTAATGTAAAAATAACTGGAAGAGAAAAAACTCCATTTTCAATTTGGAGAAAGATTCAAAAAAAAAGAACTTCTTTAGAACAGATTTCTGATATTGTTGGGTTCAGAGTAATAGCGAATAGTATTCCAGAGTGTTACAAAACTTTAGGTATTTTTCATACCATGTGGCAAACAATTCCTGGTAGATTTAAAGATTATATTTCTACTCCAAAAATAAACAATTACAAATCAATACATACTGCAATTATTGGTCCTGAAAAACAACGTGTCGAAATTCAAATCAGAACTAATTATATGCACGAATTTGCTCAACGAGGGATAGCATCTCATTGGAAATATAAATCTTCAGGAAAGTTTAGTTCATCAGCATGGAAAGAATATGATTGGTTGGTTGACTTAGTTGAAATTATTGAAAAAGGAGCAAGCCCAGAGCATTATTATGAATATACAAAACTGCAAATGTTTCAAGACAACGTTTTTTGTTTTACTCCAGAAGGATCAGTAATTAAGCTTCCCAAAGATGCAACCCCAATTGATTTTGCTTATGCTGTACATACTCATATTGGTGATACTGCTATTAGATGTGAAGTGAACGGTAAGGAAAGTCCGTTGCAAAGCTTATTGCATAATGGAGATATGATAAAAATAATTACTTCTGATAAAGTGTCTCCATCTTTACATTGGTTAGGCTCTGCAAAAACAGGAAAAGCTCGAGCAGCTATAAGAAGACATTGGTATGATAAAGAGCCAAAGAAAGAAATAAACAAAAAATACAATAGCGCTTTATGGATATCATTACCAGATATCCCAGGTAAATTAGGTGAAGTTACTTCATTAATTGGTATTAATGAAGGAAATATAACCAACGTTGAAATGACAGAAAAAAAAGCAGATCACATAAACTTTATCTTTGACATACAAATAGATGATTTAAAAAACTTTACAAAACTTATAAGCGAGTTAAAACAAAAAGAACTTAAATTTAGAATTATAAGACATAAAAAAAAGCATGCTCTCTTACAAAGATTCTTTAAACGTTTTAAAAAAAACTAGAGCATTATTAGAAGGTCACTTTGTTCTTACTTCAGGTTTGCATAGTAATAGGTATGTCCAATGCGCAAAACTTCTAAGCAATCCCCATGCTGCATCAAAAATATGCAGTTCATTAACAGAAAAAATATTGAAATCTTTTCCTTTAGTTGATTTGATTCTGTCCCCAGCTTTGGGTGGTATAATAATAGGATACGAAATAGGAAGAAGATTAAAAAAAGAGTCAATATTTTCTGAAAGAGTTGAAGGTAAATTTCAACTAAGAAGAAGTTTTTCAATAAAAAAAGGAGCAAAGGTATTGATCGTGGAGGATGTTATAACAACTGGCAAATCTATTTTAGAATGCGCAAAATTAGTTAAAAAAGCGAATGCAAAAATTTTGGGATTTGCATGTATTATAGACAGATCAAATAAAAAAAATTTATTAATAAAAAACAATAAAATAATTTCACAAGTAAAAATTTCAATTCCAGTTTACAAAAAAAACTCTTTACCTCTCTTTTTAAAAAAAATACCTGCAATTAAACAAGGTAGCCGTTTTCTGAAGTAAAAATGATTAGATTAGGCGTTAACATAGATCATGTTGCTACCGTACGTAATGCCAGGGGAGAAAATTACCCCGATCCAAATAAGGCTGCGCTAATGGCAAAAAAATCTGGCGCTAGTTCTATTACTATTCATTTAAGAGAAGACAGAAGACACATTACTGATAAAGATTTATTTAATATCGTAAGATTAAAAAATATTCGAGTGAATTTAGAAATGGCCCCAACATATAAAATGATGAAAATTGCCTTAAAATCAAAACCAAATTTTGTTTGTATAGTGCCTGAAAAAAGAAAAGAACTTACTACCGAAGGAGGATTGAACCTTGATAAAGACAATTCTAGAATTAGTAAGATAATTTATTATCTTAAAAAAAAAGGAATACGTATTAGTTTATTTCTAGAACCCAATATTCAGAACATTAAAAAGGCAAAAAAATTGGGCGCTGATTGTGTAGAATTACATACAGGTAAATTTTGTAATTTACATAATTTAAATAGAAAATTTTCTAATGAATTTGTCAAAATTAAAAAAGTTGCCCAATATGCAAATATAATTGGTTTAGAAGTACATGCTGGTCATGGTTTAACTTATCAAACTGCCAAAATGATAAAAAAAATTAAAAGTATTAAAGAATTAAATATTGGTCATTTTATAATTAGTGAAGCGATTTTCGTTGGTCTAAAACAAGCTATTTTAAATTTTAAAAATATTTTAAAATAATGGCTATTTTAGGTACAGGTATAGATATTGTCGAAAATTATAGACTTAAAAAAATATTACAAAAAAAAAAATCTAATTTTAAAAAAAAAATATTCACAATAAATGAGCTTAGATATTGTGAAAAAAAATCAAATTCAATAGGTTGTTACTCTAAAAGATTTGCTGCGAAAGAAGCTTTTGTCAAAGCTTTAGGTGTCGGTTTTAGAAAAAATATAAATTTTAAAGATATTGAAGTGCTAAACAACGCTTATGGGAAACCATATGTATCAATTAACAAAAAAATTGCTAATAAAATTAAAACTCTTTTTAAAGTAAAAAAATTTAATGTATTATTGACTATTTCTGATGAAAAAAAATATTCTATTGCAAGCGTTATAATTTCAAAATAATGAAAATAAATAAAAAATTTTTTTATGATAATTTAACAACGGTTTTTTATGCTTTGATTATTGCGATAATTATAAGATCTGTTTTGTTTCAACCATTTTACATACCATCATCTTCCATGGAACCTACATTATTGGTTGGTGATAGACTCTTTGTTTCCAAATACACTTATGGTTATAGCAAACATTCATTTCCATTCAGCCCAAATATCTCAAGTAATAGATTTTTTTTTAAAAAACCTGAGCGAGGTGACGTTATCGTATTTAAAACACCAGTTGATAACAGAACTGATTATATAAAAAGGTTGATTGGATTACCTGGGGATGAAATTCAATTTATTAATGGTGATTTATATTTGAATAATAATCAAGTACTAAAAACAAAAAAAAAAATTAAAGATTTAAAAATTTACTGTGGTAAACAAATAATAAATGCCATTGCATTCAGTGAGAAACTACCGAATGGGCATTCATATACTGCCGTTTATAAAAAAGAAGGTGGTTATAAAAACTCAGACAAATATATTGTTCCAAAAGACCATTATTTTTTTTTGGGTGACAATAGAGATTGCTCAAAAGATAGTAGATATTTGAACAGCGTAGGTTATGTTAGTAAATTAAATTTAGTAGGTAAAGCAAGAATCATATTTTTTTCAACTAATAAAAATAAGGGAAGCATTTTTCAAGTATGGAAATGGTTTGAAATAATCGAATGGAATAGGTTTTTTAATATAATCAATTAATAATGCAAAATCAAAAAATATTAGAAAATAAAATAAACATTAAATTTAAAAATAAAAAATTACTATCTCTCTCATTAGTTCATAAAAGCTTTGATCTTTTGAATAACAACGAAAAGTTGGAATTTCTGGGAGATAGAGTTTTGGGGTTGGTTTTATCAAAAAAATTATTTAATATATATCCACATGAATCTGAAGGTAGTCTAGATAAAAAATTTGCCTCATTAGTGAATCGCAGAATTTGTTTAAAAATCAGCAAAACATTGGGTTTGGAAAAATTTCTTATTTTAGGAAACACTTATAAAAAAAGTTTAAAGATAGAAGATAAAATATTAGCTGATGCATGTGAGGCTTTGATTGGTGCTGTATATCTTGATTCTGGTTTTAAAGTTGTAGAAAATTTTATTCTAAGATTTTGGAATGATGAAATAAAAAAAACTGTCAAAATAGAAATAGACCCTAAGACAAAACTGCAGGAATATTCACTTAAATATTTTAAAAAATTACCAACTTATAAAGTAATATTTTGCAAAGGTCCGCAACACAAACCATCTTACAGAGTTTCAGTGAAAATTCATGACTCAAAATCTTTTTATGGAATTGCCAATTCCAAAAAAATTGCAGAGCATAATGCTGCAAGAAAAATTATTAAAGATTTAAAAATTAAGTAGATTATGCAGTGGAATGACGAAGGTTATTTGTTGTCAAAAAATAATTATTCTGAAAATTCAGTAATTATCGAAGTTTTTACATTAAATCACGGAAAATGCTCAGGAATAGTTTATGGCGGCACATCAAGAAAAATAAAAAACTATTTACAATTAGGAAATAAAATTTATGTAAATTTAAAAGCAAAAAACGAAAGCAAATTAGGTTATTTTAAAATTGAAATAATTGATCCAATAAGTCCATTTTTTTTTGATGATAATAAAAAAATAAATTGTTTATTTTCATCGCTTAATCTTTTAAAAATAGTGCTTCCAGAGATGCAAAGTTATTATTCTATTTATATTTTATTTTCTAATTTTTTAAATGAATTAAAGTTTAGCAATAATTGGATTGTTCATTACATCTTTTGGGAAATGAATCTTCTTAAAAAAATAGGTTTTGATATGAATCTTCCGTCTAATTATGTTAGCGGATCATATAATAAAAAAAAAATAATTACCGTAAATATAGATAATGAGAATATAAATGTTCCAAGTTTTATGGTTGATAAAAAATTTTATAACATTGATACTAAATCAATTTATTATGCTTTAACATTTATTGGTAAATTTCTTAAAAAAAATGTTTTAATACCAAATAATTTAAATTATCCTATATCTAGAATAAAATTAGAAAATTATTTCAGATAATGGAAGAACACAAAAAAAGGTCAATTCTAAAAACTCTTACTTGGCGTATCACCGCTTCACTAGATACATTCGTTATCGCCTGGATAATTACTGGTGATTGGAAAATGGGAGGTTCTATTGCTGGCATTGAAGTGATTACAAAAATGTTTTTTTATTATTTTCATGAAAGAATCTGGAATAAAATCAAGTGGGGTAAGAAAAAGTGGTGGTGGCTAACTTAGCCTTTGCGCAATGTAATCAGCAAAATATGTTACTATCGCATTGGCTCCCGCTCTTTTAAATGACATTAAGCTTTCTTCAATTGCTTTTTCAGATATTATTTTTTTCTTAATACCATTTTTAATCAAACTATATTCTCCAGATACTTGATATGCAAATACGGGTATTTTGAAGGTATCACTAACTAATTTGATTATATCAAGATAAGGCATTCCTGGTTTAACCATAACAAAATCTGCACCTTCTTTAATATCAAGAGCAACTTCCCTCAAAGCTTCTTTTTGGTTAAAAAAGTTCATCTGATAATTTTTTTTATCACTTTTTAAACTTTTTTTTGATCCTATGGCATTTCTAAATGGACCATAAAAATTTGATGCATATTTGACAGCATAAGATAAAATTTGAACTAATTTAAAATTATTCTTATCTAAAGCTTTTCTTATTTTCCCTATCCTTCCATCCATCATGTCAGATGGTGCAATAACATCGCATCCCATTTCAGCTAGCAATAACGCCTGTTTAACTAAAATTTCGACAGTTTCATCATTCTGAACATATCCTTTTTTTAATAAACCATCATGAGCATGAGAAGTATAAGGATCCAAAGCTACATCACACATTATTCCAATATCTGATTTAAATTTTTTTTTAATAAGTTTTAGAGCTTTACATACCAGATTATTTTCATTTAATGCCTCCGATCCATCTTTGTCCTTCTTTTCTATTTGAGTATGTGGAAATAGTGCTAAAAGAGGCAATTTAAGTTTAAGTGCTTTCTCAATAACTTTTTCTATTTTATCTACTGAATATCTATATACACCGGGCATAGTAGAAATTTGATTTTTTTGATTTTTACCATCGGTTAGAAATATTGGCCAAATTAAGTCGTTGGATAACAAACTATTTTCACTTACAAGGCGTCTAGACCACTCGGTTTTTCTATTTCTTCTTAACCTTGTGTTAGGATACGATCCAATAAGTTTCATTTTTCTAGTTATTAAATTATTATTTTATTATAATTAATGCGACAAAAATAATGTATATTATTATCTTTTATAAGGTATTTAATAAAGTACCACAATGTATTCAATGGTGGATAAGAAAATAGAGTTCTTTTGGCTACTTGTGTTTTAAATTATTAATTTAATTAAAAATATTCACTTGAAAAAAATACTAATTGCATCTGATCATGCGGGTTATAAGCTTAAGGAGATTATTAAGAAACATCTGTCAAAGAAAGAATTGACGATTGTTGATTTGGGTCCTTTTAATTTAGTAAGGGTCGATTATCCTGACTACGCCCATAAATTATCTAAAAGAATTAATCTTAATAAAAAATTAACAGGCATTCTCGTTTGTGGATCAGGTATAGGAATGGAAATGACAGCAAATAGATATAAAAATGTAAGAGCTGCACTATGTTATAATCAAAAGTCGGCAAAATTAGCAAGATCACATAACAATGCTAATGTTATCACATTCGGCTCAAGATTGACAAAAAAAAATATTGTCCTTAAATGTATAAATATTTTTTTGAATACGAAATTTAAAGGTGGTCGTCATACAAAGAGAATCAATAAAATATAAATTATTATGACTAAATTAAATAAATATATCTCAACTAATTATCAAGATTTTTTTGATAAAAATTTATCATTAACTGATCCAGAATTATATAGTTCTATAAAATATGAATTTGAAAGACAACAGGAACATATTGAATTAATTGCTTCGGAAAATATTGTTTCAAAAGCTGTGTTGGACGCCCAGGGTTCAATTATGACAAATAAATATGCCGAAGGATATCCATCTAAAAGATATTACGGTGGATGTGAATTTGTTGATAAAGCGGAAGTTTTGGCTATAGAAAGAGTAAAGAAATTATTTAATTGCAAGTATGCAAACGTACAACCTCATTCTGGTGCTCAAGCCAATGGAGCCGTATACCTTGCCCTTTTAAATCCTGGAGACAGAATACTTGGTATGAGTTTAAATTCTGGAGGTCACTTAACACATGGAGCTAAAGTTTCTCTTTCAGGTAAATGGTTAAATTCATTTCATTATGAAGTAGACAAAGAAAGCGGACTGATTAACTATAATGAAGTTGAAATATTAGCAAAACAACACAAACCTAAACTGATTATTGCTGGTGGCAGCGCATATTCTAGAGTAATTGACTTTAAGAAATTTCATGAAATAGCAAACAAAGTGAACTCATATCTTATGGTGGACATGGCTCATTTTGCTGGACTAGTTGCTGGAAAAGGTTACCCAAATCCAATTGAGCATGCTGATATTGTTACATCAACAACGCACAAAGTATTAAGAGGTGGAAGGGGTGGAATTATTTTAACCAATAGAGAAGACTTGATTAAAAAAATTAATTCTGCTGTTTTCCCAGGTTATCAAGGTGGCCCTTTAATGCACATTATTGCAGCAAAGGCTGTTTGTTTTCAAGAAGCTCTGCAAGACAGTTTTAAGATTTATATTAGATCGGTTATTAAGAATGCAAAAATTTTATCGGAAACGTTACAAAACAATGGCTTTAAAATATTTTCTGGCGGCACCGATACACACCTAATGTTAGTTGATTTAAGGCCATACAATGTTACTGGAAAGGATGCTGAATCAAGTTTGGAAAGAGCAAATATAACATGTAACAAAAATGGAATTCCTTTTGACACAGAAAAAATGACAATAACATCTGGAATAAGACTGGGTACGCAAGCAGCTACAACAAGGGGTTTTGGTGTAAATGAGTTCAGGAAGGTGGGGGAGTTAATAACAAAAGTTATAGTGGGTTTGTCAAAGACCCCAGGTTACAATAACAAAATTGAAGAACAAGTAAAAGAAGAGGTAATCAAACTTTGTTCTTTGTTTCCTATTTATAATCATTTAAAAGATAATTAATTATGCTTTGTCCTTTTTGTAAAACTGGCGATACATCAGTAGTTGACTCAAGACCTACCGAAGATGGTACGGCAATAAGAAGGCGAAGAACATGTGGTTGTGGTGAGAGATTTACAACATTCGAAAGAATTCAATATAGAGAATTAACGGTCGTAAAAAAAAATGGAAGAAAATCTATTTTTGATAGAGATAAATTATCAAAGTCAATATACATTGCTCTTAAAAAAAGACCCTTAGATACCGATACTGTTGAGAAATTTATATCAAAGATATCAAGAAATTTAGAAGAAATGGGTCAAAGTGAAATAGCTTCGAACGTTATAGGAAAAATGGTTATGGATGGCCTTAAGGATCTTGACCCTATTGCATATGTTAGGTTCGCCTCAGTCTACAGAAATTTTAGGGAAGTAAAAGATTTCGAGCAATTTGTGGACAAGTTGGATGTTTCCAAAAAAACAGAAAACTAATACAAAACATAAATATTTTATGAAACTTGCTTATAATCAAGCAAGTAGGGCACTAGGAAATACTGGCGAAAACCCTGCTGTTGGCTGTATAATTGTTAAAAATAATGAATTAATTAGTTTAGCGCATACTAATTTTAAAGGTCGACCACATGCTGAAAGAATAGCCTTATCAAATAAAAAAATTAACTTTAAAGGTTCGTTGCTATACTCAACTCTTGAACCTTGCAGTCACTATGGAAAAACATCGCCATGTACTGATATTATTAAAAAACAAAATATCAAAACGGTATATTTTTCTAAATTTGATCCCGATAGGAGAAGTTTTAAAAAAGCAAAGAAAAAATTAAATAAATATAATATTAAAACATTTGAAAACGTAGATAAATATGTGAGAGATAGCTTCTATAAAGATTTCGACATTAGGAAAAAAACTAACAATATTTTTATTTCATCAAAATTAGCCACCTCAAAAGATTTATTTATTTCCGATAAGTATAACAAATGGATAACAAACATTCATTCAAGAGCCAGGGTACATTTATTGCGTGCAAATCATGATTCTATTTTAACTACCTCGAAAACTATTTTGAAAGATGATCCAATGTTAAATTGTCGTATTGATGGATTACAAAAGTGCTCACCAAAAAGATTTGTTATTGATAAAAACCTAACCATACCCATGACATCAAAAATAATTAAAACAGCTAACAAAATATCAACATATATCTTTTACAATTTAGTCGATAATAATAAATTAAAAAAATTGAGTCAGGTTAAAGTTAAAACAATAAGAATCGATCTAAAGAATAAGCATTTAGATTTTAATAAAATCGTCCTTTATTTAAGAAACAAAGGATTTTACAGAGTCTTTGTGGAAGCAGGAATTAAATTTAACAATTTTTTGCTTGATAATTACTATATAAATGATTTTTATCATTTTTACTCCGATCAATTATTTGGAAATAGAGGTTTGTATAATGCAAAATTTTTTTTTAACAAGATGAACAAGATAAAACGAAGCAAAAGAGAAATTGAAATCAATTTATTCCAAGATAAATTGCTAAAATATTCATTAAAATAATGTTTACCGGTATAATAAAAAAAAGAGGAATTGTTAAAAAAATTATATCTAATAAAAAAGAAATTAAGATAGGAGTAAAAAGTAGCTTAAAACTAACAAATAAAGATTTAGGATCATCGATTAATTGTTCTGGTGTTTGTTTGACCCTCGAAAAAATTCACAAGGGACTTTATTTTTTTCATTTAACTATAGAAACTCTTAGGGTCACCAATTTTAAAAGCATCAAGTTAAATCAAATTATAAATCTAGAAAAATCTCTTAAGTTTGGAAATGAAATTTCAGGACATTTTGTTCAGGGACATATTGATACAATTTCAAAGCTTAAAAAAAAGTGTATATATGGAAAATCCTGGTATTTATATTTTTCAATAAATAGAAGCCTTAAAAAATTTTTAAATTCTAAAGGCTCTGTTGCAATAAATGGAGTTTCATTAACAATTGCAAAGGTATTCGTAAATAGTTTTTTGGTTGTGGTAATCCCTCACACATTAAAGTTGACAAATTTAAAAAATATTAAAAATAATGATATTGTTAATATAGAAATTGATATCATTGCAAAATATATAGAAAACTTAAAAAAATAAGTATGTTTACATCAATTAACAAAATCATAAAGGACGCAAAAAAAGGAAAAATGTTTATTTTGGTTGATGACGAAAATAGGGAAAATGAGGGTGATTTAGTAATTCCTGCTAATAAAGTAAATCATAAAGATATAACTTTTATGGCAAAATATGGAAGGGGTCTTATTTGCCTAGCTCTCGATTCAAAACAAGTTAAAAAATTGAATCTTCAACTTATGTCACCAACTAACCAATCTAGATCACAAACAGCTTTTACTGTATCAATAGATGCTACAAAAAATATCACCACAGGTATTTCTGCACATGATAGAGCTTATACGATAAAAACGGCTATAAAAAAATACGCATCCAAAAAAGATATTGTGTCACCTGGACATATTTTTCCCTTGATATCTAAAGATGGAGGTGTTTTAGTTAGAGCTGGTCATACCGAGGCTTCGGTAGATATATCAAGGTTGTCAAAAAATTCACCTTCAGCCGTTATTTGCGAAATCATGAATGATAATGGAACAATGGCTAAAGGAAAACAATTAGTAAATTTTGCAAAAAAACACAAGTTGAGTCTTGGAAAAATTGATGACCTTATATCTTTTCGATTAAATCAAGAAAAATTAATAAATTTTAAAAAATCTTCAAATATCTCAATTAATAAACAAACTTATAAAATTAAGGTTTTTGAAAATATACTTGATGGTTCGGAACATTTTGCACTAATTAAGGGCAATATAATTAGAAATAAAAATCCACGGGTGAGGGTTATTTCATCAAATATAGTAAAAAATTATTTAATGGGTGATAAATTCCCAAATTTATTTAATCAAACTATTAGCTACTTCAAGAAATATAAAGACTGTGTATTAATATTTATAAGACATGCAAATCTTAAATCTGTTTCGGAAACCCTAAGGGGATATAAGGATAAAAAATTTTACAGTAAAGGTAATGATAAACTTATTAGAAACTCTGGTATTGGTTCACAAATTATAAAGGCTTTAAATATCAAAAAAATGATATTAGTTACTAGATCTAAAAAGAAGGTTATAGGATTAGAAGGTTACGGTATAAAAATTACAAAGCAAGAAATAATAAAATGAAAAATTATAAAGTATTAATAGTTACAGCAAATTATTATCCTGAGATATCAGGGGAATTAAAAAAACGTGCTAAAAAAGTTAAGAAAGCCCACACAGATCATGAAGAAATCACAGTTCCTGGCATTTTTGAAATACCAGTTGTAATATCAAGAAATATAGACTCCTATGATGGTTTCGTTGCACTGGGTTGTGTCATAAAAGGCAAAACTCCCCATTTTAAATTAATTTCTAAAGCTGTAACAAGTGCAATAATGAACTTATCAATTACTCATAAAAAACCTATTGGAAATGGAATACTTACCTGTCTGAACAAAAGACAAGCTTTGAGAAGATTAGACAAAGGTGCAGAAGCTTCAAGTGCCATTGAACAAATTTTTATTAATGAGTCTATACTTAAATCAAATAAAAGCTGAAAAAAATGAAACAAAATGAAGCCCCTAGAAATCCTAGAGTTATTGTTGTTCAAAAATTGTACGCACAAGAATTAAATAAAAAATCAGAATTAACCTTTCCTAAGCATAGGTATAAAAAGTTTATAAAGGATATTGTGTTAGGTACTTTGGAAAGAAAAGAACTAATAGAAGAAACTATACATCAGCATCTTAGTAAAGATTTAAGTAAAAAACGAACGGAAAAGTTATTAATTGTTTTGTTAAATGCCGCTATATTTGAATTTTTATATCGTCCACAAACCTCGCTAAATATTATAATTAATGAATATTTAAATACTTCTGATTTCTTTTTAGAACAAAGTCAAAAAAAATACTTAAATGCAATATTAGATAAGGTATCAAAAAAGATAAGATCATAAGTGGACGAATTTGCAGTTATAAAAAAATATTTTTCAGATTTATCAAAAAATAACAAAGGATCTTTTGATTTGTCTGATGATATATTTTTTGACTACAAAAAAAAAATAGGCATATCAATAGATACTTATGTTGAAGGAACACATTTTTTAAATTTTAGAAATCCTAAACTTGTAATAAAAAAGGTTTTAAGAGGAGCCATCTCAGATTTAATTTGCAAAGGAATAACTCCTAAATATTATTTTATGAGTTGTTCGGGAAACAAAAAACATCTAACTCAAATCAATCTTAGTAAAATAAAATTAGCATTAAAACAAGAACAAAGAAAATATAATATCTTTTTAGCTGGCGGAGACACATCTTACTCGAATAGATTATCAATAACTGTTTCTGTAATTGGATATTCTAAAAAAAACCCAGTTTTGAGAATTGGCGCAAAAGCAAATGATGATATTTATATAACTAATACAATCGGAGATGCTTTTATTGGATTAAAACTCTTAAAAGGTAAAATTAAACTTAATAAAAAGAATAGTAATTATTTTGTAAGGAGATTCTATCTTCCAACTTTAGCAATAAAATTTTCAAAAAAAATTCACCTTTTTGCAAATTCTGCTATAGATATATCTGATGGTTTTTTTCAAGACTTACAACATATATTATCTGGATCCAATTTATCATCTAAAATATTTAAGAATAAAATTCCTATATCTAGATATTTAAATTCTTATCTTATTAGAACAAAAAAAAATAAAATAAATTTTATCTCTAATGGTGATGACTACCAAATTTTGTTTACAGCAAGTAAAAAAATGAGATATCTAATAAAAAAAATATCCAAATCTACTTCTACAAAAGTTTCAATAGTAGGGATTGTTAAAAACAAATCTATACCTAAGAACAAAAAACCAACTGAGGAAAAGTTTAAATATCCTAAAAAACTAGGCTATACACATAATTTTTAGTCAATATTATCGTTGCCTTTGCCTTTGTTATTTGGCATGTTCCGATTTTTAATTTTTGATTATTTTTTTTCAAGATTTAGATTATGAATAATTTATCGCCAAATTTTATTTTACTACTTATAATTTTAAGTGGTTTTCTTGCACTTCTTTATGGATATATAACGCGAAAGCAAATATTGAATGCTGAATCAGGTAATAAAAAAATGAAAGAAGTAGCGGAAGCAATCCAAATTGGAGCAAGGGCTTATTTGAATAGACAATATAAAACAATTTCCATAGTTGGATTGGTTGTCTTAATTATCATCACTTTTGCTTTTAGTATTTTAGTTGGAATTGGATATTTAATTGGTGCTACTTTATCTGGAACTGCTGGTTATGTTGGAATGTTGGTATCAGTTCAAGCAAATGTCAGAACGGCAGAAGCCTCGAAGAAAGGTTTATCACAGGGCCTATCTATCGCTTTCAAGTCAGGAGCTATCACAGGTTTATTAGTAGCTGGATTGGCTTTATTATCAATTTCTATTTATTACTACATTTTATTATTGTTTGGTGTTGAAGAAAGAGAATTAATTAATGCTTTGATTGCATTGGGATTTGGTGCGTCTTTAATTTCAATTTTTGCAAGGTTGGGTGGTGGTATTTTTACAAAAGGTGCAGATGTGGGAGCTGATTTAGTAGGCAAAATAGAAGCAGGCATTCCAGAAGATGATCCTAGAAATCCAGCGGTCATTGCCGATAATGTTGGAGATAATGTTGGAGATTGTGCAGGAATGGCTGCTGATTTATTCGAAACTTATGCAGTTACTATAGTAGCTACAATGGTTTTATCTTCAATTTTCTTTCATGATAATTTATACATGATGATTTATCCGTTATCTATAGGTGCCGGATGTATATTGACCACAATTCTTGGTACTTTTTTTGTCAAATTAGGAAAAAGCAAGAAAATTATGAACGCACTTTACAAAGGATTTATCGCCACAGCTGTATTGTCATTATTAATTCTTTATCCAATTACTGATTATATAATTGGTCTAAATACAGAATATTTTATTAAAGATAAAATTTTTACTGGAACGGGTTTGTATGTGTGTGGAGTTATTGGTTTAATCATAACTGGCTCAATCATATATGTAACAGAATACTATACAGGTACAAATTTCAGACCTGTTCAAAGTATTGCCTCATCATCAACTACTGGTCATGGCACCAATGTTATCCAGGGACTAGCGGTGTCAATGGAAGCTGCTGCTTTACCAGCATTAATTATCGTAGCTGGTATACTGGTCACAAATTATATTGCAGGTCTTTTTGGCATAGCAATTGCAGTTACATCAATGCTTGCTTTAGCAGGCATGGTTGTTGCCTTAGATGCTTATGGTCCAGTGACTGATAACGCTGGTGGGATAGCAGAAATGTCTAATTTGCCCAAGAAAACTAGAAAAACTACTGATGCTTTAGATGCCGTTGGAAATACAACTAAAGCAGTAACCAAAGGTTATGCTATAGGATCAGCCGGTTTGGGAGCTTTAGTATTGTTTACAGCTTATACAGAAGATATCAAATATTTCTCTACAATTCAAAGATCTGCTCTTGAAAATATTAATGTAAATTTTGAACTGTCAAACCCTTTTGTAGTTATAGGTTTATTAGTAGGTGGCATGCTACCTTATTTATTTGCTTCCATGGGAATGCAAGCTGTTGGCAGAGCTGGGGGAGCTGTTGTAATTGAAGTTAGAAGGCAATTTAAAAAAATTCCTGGCATTATGAAAAGAAAGACCAAACCAGATTATGGAAGACTCGTGGATCTTTTAACTAAAGCTGCAATAAAAGAAATGATTGTACCATCTCTCCTACCTGTGTTGTCGCCAATAATTCTCTATTTTGTAATATTCTCAATCGCTGGTATTGAAGCAGCTTTATCCGCTGTAGGTGCCATGTTACTTGGGGTAATTATTACAGGGTTGTTTGTAGCTATTTCAATGACTGCAGGTGGCGGGGCTTGGGATAATGCCAAAAAGTATATTGAAGATGGAAATTATGGTGGAAAAGGTTCAGATGCACACAAAGCCGCAGTAACAGGAGATACGGTTGGAGATCCATATAAAGATACTGCTGGGCCAGCTATAAATCCAATGATTAAAATAACAAATATTGTAGCTCTTTTATTATTAGCCGTTATTGCAAGTTAATCTTTCTATTTATTTACAGGCTTATTAATTTTTTGTCTTAAACTAGATAAAAAACTATAAATAAAGTTTTTTTCACGAGTAATGGTATCAGTAGTATTTTTTGTGAAATTGATTTTATTTATTTGGTTTTTGTTATAAAAATCTTTTTTTATTAAAATTCCATATTCATCAAATTCCAAAGCTAAAACATTATTTTTACTTGTTACATTTTGGCCAAATTTCAATAATTTACCCCTAGTTCTAGTTCTTTCAATGTAAATCCAAATGGAATTATCAAAAATGGCAACTGTAGATGGATGACCAAGAATTTTTTTAACGTCATTTTTATTATTTTTTTTAATAATTAAGTTTTTTTGTTTTATATCTAAAAAAGGAATTCCATGAGTATTAATAACTGGATTTCGATGACAATTTGATAATAATAAAAAAATTAAAATAATAATAATCTTATGCATTTTTTTGAATCTAAAAAAAAAAATATACTTCCTTTATACAATAAAATTGTTTTTTTAACTAGAAAAAGTTTTTTTTACAAAGATTTTAAATTAACTGATTCTTTTTCAAATAGAATTTATCTTATTTTTTTTCATCTTAGTTTTATCCTGATTGTTCTTAAAAATAAGGAAAGTAAAAAAAATAATCAACAAGATATATTTGATTTTTTCTTTAAACATATTGAATTAAGCTGCAGAGAATTGGGTTATGGTGATGTTACCGTAAATAAAAAAATGAAAAGTTTAATAAAACTATTTTATGATATTCTAATGCAATGTGAAAATTGGAAACAATTGCAAATCGATAATAAAAATAGCTTATTATTAAATTTTTTTTCGAATAATTATGACAATAAAATTTTAACTAATAAATTAGTAAATTATTTCGATAAATTCGCATTATTTATTGAAGATATATCTTTAAATTCAATAACAAAAGGTGTATTCAACTTTGTTTATAAGGAATAAATAATCATGGCAGTACCTAAGCGGAAAACATCTAGATCAAGAAAAAATAAAAGAAGATCTCATATTAAATTTGTATCCAAAAATGTTATTGAGGACAAAAAGTCAGGTGAATATAGATTGCCACATCATGTAGATTTGAAAACTGGATTTTACAAAGGCAGACAGGTTTTTGAACCAAAAGATTGATTCACCAAATATAATGAACAATAAAATTATAATTGCAGTTGATGCAATGGGAGGTGAGGATTCCCCTAATAAGATAGTCGATGGTATTGAATTATCTTTAAAAGAAAGTAATGAAAATTTTTTCAGACTTTACGGTAATAAAGATAAATTAAATTTTTTAGTAAATAAAAAACCTGAAATTAAAAATTATTGTGAAATTATTCATTGCGATAATCATATCGAGGATGAAGAAAGTCCTCTAAGCGCAGCCAAAAAAAGTAAAAGCACTAGCATGTGGCAATCTATCGAATCGCAAAATAAAGGTAAATCACAAATTACATTGTCAGCTGGAAATACAGGTGCATTATTAATACTATCTAGATTAATATTGAGCATGATTGATGGAATTGAAAAACCTGCTCTTGCTGGTCTTTGGCCAAACAAAATAGGTACGAATGTTGTGTTAGACTTGGGAGCCAATATTGAGTGTAACGATAAAGATTTAATTGATTTTAGTTCTATGGGAGCCGCTTTATATAAATCACTATATCCTGTAGATAATCCAAGAATTGCTTTATTAAATGTTGGGCTGGAAGAAATAAAAGGACACGAGGAAATTAAGAAAGCTTATCAGCATCTTAGGGAATGGACTAAAAAAAATTTTGAATTTCATGGGTATATCGAAGGAAATCATATTATGGATGGTAACGTTAACGTTATTGTTACTGATGGCTTTACCGGCAATATCGCTTTGAAAACAGCTGAAGGAACGGCAAACTTTATTGCAAAATATTTAAAGGAAAATTTAAGCAAAGGTTTATTAAATAAAGTTTCCCTCTTATTTTCGTACAATGTTTTAAAAGAATTTAAAGAACAATTAGATCCAAGAAAATATAATGGAGCAATTTTATTGGGATTAAGCGGGCCAGTTGTAAAAAGTCATGGCTCAACTGATAGCAGAGGTCTAGCTAACTCTATTAAAATGTGTAATAAAATAGTTAAAGGAAAATTAATTGAGAAAATTAAAAAATATTTAAGCAATTAAACATTATAATATTACCATTTATGTTTAAAAAAAATTTAAATAGAAAAGTACTGGCAAATATAATTCATCAAAATATTGGTTTTTCAAAGATTATTTCTGAAAATATAGTAAATGATATTTTTTACATAATAATATCGGCTTTTAAGGAAAACGATAAAGTTAAAATTACATCATTTGGAACTTTTCAAAAAAGAAGAAAAAATGAGCGAATAGGCCGTAATCCAAAAACTAAAGAAATAAAAATTATATCAGCAAGAAAAGTTATTACATTTAGAGCTTCCAAGTTATTTAAAGATAGAATAAATCAAAAAAATTTAATTCATGGAAAAAGAATCAGAAGCATATAAAACTATCGGCGAAGTTGCTAAAATAGTCGGATTAATTAATAAAAAAAAAGGAACTTTATCTACTCATACAATTAGATTTTGGGAAAAGGAATTTCGTCAAATTAAACCAAAAATTTTATCTGGTAAAAGAAGGTATTATAGCAATAAGGAAATTCATATAATCAAATTAATCAAGTTCCTTTTAAAAGAGAAGGGCATGACAATTAAGGGGGTTAAAGCAATGTTAAATAATCCAAAATCACTGACACTTGACGATACAACCAAATATAGTGTAACTAACCAATCTTTTAAGAAAGAGAAAATTAAAGGAAAGATAAGAAAAATATCCAAAATTATAGACGAACTTAAAGAATTGAAAAATGGCTAAAAAGTCCTCCATAAAAGTTAGGTTAGTTCCAGAATCGAAACCAAATAGTCCCTATTTTTATTATGTTAAAAAACCCTCCATGGGTGAAAAAGCAAAAATTAAATTAAAAGTTAAAAAATATAACCCAGCTACACGTAAACATGAAATTTTTGTTGAGAAAAAATTACCCCCACATAGCAAATAATTACTTTTTCCTAAAATTTCTTTTCTCAAAATCAATATAAGCCCGTATCATATTTTTCCAAATTTTTTTAGTTAATTTTGGATCTATTTTTCTTGAAATAGATTTCTTTTTTATTAACTTTAAAATTTCTTTAATTCTTGCTTTATCAATTATCTGATTTTTATATCTTTTTTGTTTTAATACTCCAGTTACCAAATTCGTTCTGATTTTTATTAAGTTCAATAATT
>Ga0208640_1000371_pt1 | contig 19763 bp, 9 predicted proteins | sample ETNtaG_23_FD_185774 | JGI IMG/M metagenome (GOLD analysis project Ga0208640, IMG submission 185774) | Marine microbial and viral communities from oxygen minimum zone, Eastern Pacific Ocean - ETNP201310SV72 (SPAdes) (version 2) | ecosystem: Environmental > Aquatic > Marine > Oceanic ... | reverse complement strand
TCAGAAAAAACAAGATGGTTATTATCATCAGAATATAAAAGACGGCTTTAACACAGAGTCTCTGGCGGAAACCGGGGTAGACTTCACCGGTGCCATTGCTATAATGAATATTGCGTCCTGGATGTCATTTGCCAGTGTAGTGACCGACCATGAGTCTGGGAAGGAATATTTTAATTATGACACTACATTTGCCAATAGCGGTTCGCTTCAGAAGTCTGCCAGAAAGTGGTGTAACCCAAATGATTTCCGTCCTGATTTTTGGGAGAAGAAAAATCAGAAAAACGGACAATCTTATTACTATTTTGAAGGTCCCATGTGTCTGGATGTACCACGGGAGTGGTGGTTCGATCCAATCACCAAAACAGTCTATTTCATTCCACCTGACAGAAAAAATCCCGGTGGGAACAATGTTCGTGGAAAAGTGATGTCTTATGCATTAATAATTGATAAATCCCGCTATCTGCATTTTCGCGGAATTGACTTTTTTGGTAGCACATTTAAAATAACGTCATCTGAAAATATAACAATAGAAAACTCACAACAACTTTATCCGGCCTACTCAAAAAGAGTACTTGGGAATTTGGATGTACCTGAATCGCCATTAATAAAAAACAAAGGGAATAAAGCTGAATCCAATAACCGTATTATTAATTGTCGGTTTGAATACACTGATGGCATGGCGTTGAAGATTAAAGGTGGTAACGACATTATTGAAAACTGCCTTTTTCATGACATTGATTATAGCTGCCTGGGAGCCGCCCATTCAGTTCAAGTTAGCCTTCAAACTACCATTAGGCGCTGTACGGTGTACAATGCCGGTGCTTCAGGAGGATTCCGCAATGGGGGTCTTATTGAGTATAATCATATCTTTAACAACGGCAGTTTGCAGCATGATGGGTCTGGATTTCAGATGGGTGGCTTCACCGTTAAAAATCCTCCCATTGTTCGCCGTAACTGGGCACATTCCACACTCAAGATGGGCATCCGGTTTGACGCGGGACTGAACCCGAAGACGGTCAATGGCGGAGGGCAGGTTTTAGATAATGTAACTTGGAACAGTAGTGGTATTATATTGAAAGGCGACAAGCACTTGGCAGCAAACAACTTATGTTTCAATAGCCCATTAGGACTTATCCCGATGATTGCGCCAAAATGGAAAAGCACCAACAAGAATACCATTATGGCCAATAATTTGTCGAATCGCATTAGTGCAAATGGTCGCAAGGACGTTCAACCAATTTGCAAACAGGTGACAAATCTTGTTGATGCAGTTGAATTACATCTGCGAGATCCAAAAAACTTGGATTTTCGCCCTCGGGCTAATTCTGCGATTATTGATGCTGGAACCATCATCACTAATACTGAATTTTCAGAATTAAATCAATCGTCTTATCTTGGAAAAGCACCCGATATCGGGCCCTATGAATTTGGAGATGAAAATTATTGGATTCCCGGTTTTCAGTATCCCCATGCTTCCACGCCCATACCCCCGGATCGAGCAACAGATGTGAAGATTGACGCAGATCTTATGTGGTTAAATGGTTATAAATCAAATATCCACGCGGTTTATTTTGGTGGTGACAGGGAAGCCGTGCGAAATGCCGATCCTAAATCAAAATTATATTTCGATAAGCAGAATAGCAACATCTTTACACCACCGGAGTTAGAGCCTGGGGAAACCTATTTTTGGCGTGTCGATGCCTACAATGCTGATAGAATAGAAAGCGGACACGTTTGGCAGTTCACTGTTAGCAACCAATGATTACAAATTATTAATAAATAGAAAAAAAGGATTAAAATGAGCAAGACATACAATATCAAGCGTTTTGGAAATGTAATTGAATTGAAAGCTGATAAGCTGGATGAGTATAAAGCCCTCCATTCAGATTCTCATCCCGGCGTTCGGCATTTGCTTACCAAACATAATATCAATAATTACTCTATCTTTCTGCACCGATTTGATGATGGTAAATATTTTCTATTCAGCTATTTTGAATATGTTGGGCCTGATTTTGACCGTGATATGGAACAACTTAAAACTGATCCGGAGAATCAAAGATGGTGGGAACTTACCGATCCCTGCCAGATACCTTTGAAAAACCGGCAGCCTGATGAACAATGGTCACAAATGGAAGAAGTTTATCATAATGATTGATAATTTACCTGGGGATCAAATATTATCTCCTAGCCAACGGTAAAACTGTGGAGCAATATCGTTCGCTTTGACTGTGATTTAAACTCTGAAATTCATGTCAGGCATTTTAGGAGACACAATATTTGGCTGGATTGTGAGTCGCTATTTAAATGTACATGTGGGCTTAAGCTTAAATAAAGGCGTTTTCTGATCATGATGGCTATAATTTTGTTGCGATCATATAAATTATAGTAGATAAGAGTGGCTAAAATATTATTTATAAATTACAATAGTATGTTTAGCATACCAAATGTAAATTGAGAGAGCCTAATAACAGTTTTTTATTTTTTACTATGGATGCTTAATAAAAAATGCGAATAAAAAAATCATCAATTTCAAAACGGTTAAAAATACTTGAATTATTTTCAGCCAGTGTTTTATTTAGCTCATTTCTTATCTCCGGAACAACTGGTAAAATAGCTGGTTTGATAAAGGAAGGTGGTTCTCAAACTCCGCTTGTGGGAGTCAATATTATTATTACATCGGTGTGGGTAAACGATGAACGAGTTGACCTTCCAAGCCCTTTGGGTGCCGCTACAAGTCTAACAGGTGAATACTTCATTTTAAATCTGCAACCGGGATTCTATGATGTACAGGCACAGATGATAGGCTACCGGAGTGAAAAACGATCCAAGGTACGTGTTGATGTGGATAAAACCACCTGGATCAATTTTACATTGGATATTGAAACCCTGGCTGGTGAAGAAGTACTGGTGACTGCACAGCGGGAGGATCGTATAGAAATTGATCAGACCGTGACCAAGCAGGTGTATATGGTCGATGAGATCAGAGAAATAGCTGGCATTACCGATATAGATGATATAATGGATCTGCAGGCAGACGTAGTCGATAACAATATCCGTGGCGGACGTGATGGTGAATCATTGTACCTGATCAATGGTGCGACCATTGTTAACCCTCTCAGCAATCGACGGGCCTATACACCAATGATTGCAGGATTGCAGCAAGTAGAGGTTATCACCAGTGGTTTCAGTGCTGAATATGGCAATGCGCAATCTGGTGTTATCAATATGGTGCCAAAGGAGGGTAGCAGTAAGTGGGTTATTCGCGGTGATTTTAGTGGCACACTGCCACACGCTAGAAATTGGGGTGGTAATTACTATGATATGGAAGATAATTCTCCGTTTGATATTTTTTATAGTGGCCCAGAGACATGGATGAATTCGGATCCGAACGACCCTTCCCTGGCTTTTTTCACAAATTCTACGCCAAACTGGACTAAGTATATGCCGGAAGAAATGACACTTGAAGACAGTCTCAAGTTTGCTGAGTTAGCCTATAAACAATTTTTGGGTTATGCACGTGAACTTGGTATTGATAATGAGAGTAAAACAGATTACCGTGTCAGCCTATCCTTGGGAGGGCCTATATCTTCCAGATCCCGAATATTTATGACCGGATCACAACAAATTGAGCATGAAAAATTGCCTACAGTATGGCCAAAACGTAAGCGCCAAGTTATGGCAAACTTAACCAATGACATAGGTTCTTTAGATAAACTGCATCTATCACTCAATTATTATAATGGATTTGATAATACGATTTCGCCAGGGATTGGCGTCCCCTACTTGTTTGAACTGGAACATAAAAATATTTATCATGAAACAAACGTATTAGAGTCAGGGGTCAGATATATACATGTCTTTTCACAGGCGGCACTGTTAGAACTGAATGCTCGGTATCTATATACGGATGATCAAGACCATATTGCGACGCGTGAACCTGGTGTATATCTCATTAAAAATGCGAATAGCTATATAACTAAATATTCAGCTCCTGGAGGATTGACCAATAATATTTTTGCAAAGAATCGTGGAGGAAGTACCACCAAAACATTCAGCCTGTCTGGTTTTTACACCCACCAAATAAATAATAGTATTCTGTCAAAGTTGGGCTGGCAGTACAACCTGTATGATTTAAATGTTAATAGGGAACAGGGTATTGATAACCCCGGCAGTGTATCCATATTTAAATTTAACGGGAATCCGTTTGAAGGTGCGCTATACGCTCAGAATAAGCTGGAGTTTCAGGGTATGATCGCAAACTTGGGGCTGCGATACGATATTTACGATTTTGACAATGATTATTATTCTGATATATTTTCTCCTCTTCGTAATCCCGAATATAATCCTGATCCGTCAATACCATACAATGAGCGAGAGCTATACTATGATATGGATAAAGCATTGAAAATAAAATCAAAAACTTTTACAAGCTTACAGCCGCGTATTGGATTGGCATACCCTGTATCTGAAAAAACAGTTGTACATGTCAATTATGGGACCTTTACCCAGCGACCAGACTTTACAAAAATATTTGATAATTACATTACAACAAGTCTCGGCGGTGAAACTGAATCCTTTACAGTAAGTCGATTAGGGAACCCAAGATTACGTCCGGAAAAAACAACAGCCTATGATCTTGGTTTTGTACAATATATTACAAGGCTTAGCTCAGTCCTGGAAGTCAGTGCCTATTACAAGGATGTAAAAGATCTTGTGCAACATGTTTACTACGAGGATGAAAAAGGGAATCTCTACGAAACGTTTGCCAATCGCGAGTATGCTGATATTAAAGGGTTCCATACAAACTTTGAAAAGCGGCATGGGGATTTCACGGTAATTATGCGTTATAATTTTCAAGTTGCGACAGGTAAGAGCGCTACCCCTTTTGATGCAGATATCAAATTTATAGAAAAACCGGATGAAGGTGAGCTTCCGGTTGAGTTACCAGATCCAGAAGATGAATACCTCAATTATGATCGAACCCATCGATTTGTATCCAATTTCAGCTATAGAACAGGAAGAGACAATGGCCCCATAATTTTTAAGGATTTTCGGCCCTTGTCTGATTGGGTACTTAGTTTGAGATATTCTTTCCAAAGTGGGCGTCCGTACACATATGATGATAGTGGTCTAGGTGTCAAGTTCAACAAGCGTACACCTGTTTTTCATAATGTTAAACTTAGAATGCAAAAAATGCTGCGGTTTAAACAAACGAGATTGTCAGTTTATGTGGAAGTTTATAACCTATTGAACCAGAGGGATTATGCCTATGCATTGTTTAATAACGCAAATGCGGTTACCCGCTGGGAAACGTACTACGACGATGACCAAACAAATGATATTGGCGATCCGATGCTTTTCGATGACTGGGACCCATTACTATATCGACAAGAACTTATTTTTCTGCGAAACACACCACGATACTTTAAGCTCGGTCTGATAATAAACTGATGATAAGACTGCAAGAAGCAATGACTGCCTGTTTACATATTGTGTTTGAGAGCGCACGAGTAATTACTTTGTTGATTTCAGTACTGATTTGGAGTAGTTGCGAGGATGAATTAATTGAACACAATGAAGGCGACCTGGCCGTTTTACAGGACATTATTGACCTGAACAATCTTCAGTCAAGGGAGCCTATGCTGGTTGATTTGAACGGTAATGGTGAGATGGATGGGTCTGAACCATTTGATGACTTAAACGGGAATGGCATCTGGGATCTTGCTGAGCCATTTGACGATTTAAATAATAATGGTATTCGCGATGTGGGAGAGACCTTTTTTGATCTTAACGGAGATGGTGTGTATAATGTGGGAGAACCATTTTCTGATGATAATAACAATGGTGTTTGGGATGATGTGGAACCATTTGATGATCTTAATGGGAATGGCATCTGGGATATGGGTGAAGATTATTATGATTGGGGGCTGGATGGTGTTAGCTCGACAGGTGACTATGGGGAAGACAATGGTATTTGGGACCAGGAATCCTATATTGATTATGATGCTGATGGAGTTAGAAATAGTTCATTAGTGATTGAACCTCTGGGCCTGGGCATTCAGCACTGGCGTGGTAGCCGCCTGGTATATCTCTGGCTGTCTAATCCTCGTGTGTCCAAGCTTCCGGGATCCATTGATGCGTTAACAGAGCTTGAAGAATTACATGTTATAAATACATACTTGGATTCGCTTCCATCAGAGATCGGGAATCTATTTAAATTAAGTGAGCTTCAGCTAGAGTATACCAGACTTGCCCAATTGCCTGAGTCGATTGGCAATCTTACTGGGCTTCAGGTTCTTCGAGTTCAGTACAGTATTTTAGAACAGATTCCATCTTTTATTAATGACCTTGTTGGGCTCAAAGAATTAAGGTTAACAGGAAATACTATTACAGATATTGATGATCTTAACTGTGCCCTGATTGAACAATTGGACGTGTTCTCTATTCAAGGGAATTCAATTTGCCCTATGCCTGAAAGCTTGTCTGATGCAAATGGAAATGGAACCTGGGATCCAGCAGAGGAGAAATTTCAGGATGCAAATAATGATATGGACTCGGTTGATGTTTTGTTTGAGTTTTTTGATGCAGACACAAATGGGGTTTGGAGTGAAGCCGTAGATTCTACGCTAATCGATTATAATGGGGATGGTGATTCTTTGGATGTTATTTTTGAATTTAATGATTCTAATAATAATGGGGTTTGGGATCCAGCTGAGGCATTTTCAGATTTTGGATTGGATGGAATCACAGACACCGGCGATGAAGGCGAAGGTAATAATGTGTGGGATTTCTGGGATTATCCGGAATGTTTTGCTGTGTTCATTACAGATCAGGAATGCACACAATGATAAATACAAAGAATTCAGCTAAATGCGCATTTATACTGCTGATAATCAGCCAATCGTTGCTGGCCCAACGTGAATATATCATCCATAATCGGGGTATGATCCACGAATCAGTGTTCAATAATGGTATTTTGTCCCAACCCCTTAAAAATAACGGAATAGAATGGTCGGCCCAGCCCATGTTTGAATGGCCGAGTAGGTCAAATACAATTGTGGAAGGTGTTGAATACGACGGACAGCATAATTCCCTTGGCGGCGGTATTCATATTGCCGTCAATTACTCCGGTAGTCTGGAGTACCAAAATAAAAAGTTCGCCTTCTGCGGTATGATTGGCAGCGGAGGACCCGAGACCAGCGTTGGGGTCTGGACCTTTCCAATCAGCTTTTATGAAATACAGAACTATCCACTACTGGATGATGGCAGTTTGAATCCTGATTTTAATCCCAATGAAGCTGAACAGATTATATATGCCAAATGGGCCACCAGTGTGGGCCTGACAGTGCAGCGTACAACCAGAGCATACAGTTACCCTGATTATGATGATATTATTTTTCATGAATATGAATTTGAATTCACCGGAAATACCGATATGGATCCATCCACGATTGAGATGGACACGGTGGATACACTGGTTGATGTACTCATTTATTTTGCACAGAGTTTTGCTCCATCTATGTATGGCTATCAGCGTCACTATAATCAATGGAAATGGAAGCCTGGTATATTCCAGGGGGATAACTGGGCATCATTTGACCCTGATTATTGGCTGGCGTTCAATATGGACTGTGAGACGGGAGGTAATTTTGACCTGGCCGGGAAGCCGGAACCGATTCCGGAATTATTTCAGGAGTTCGCCTCCAGCGGAGTAAATGGCGGTGGCTTCGGCAGTCCGGCCGCGGTTGGCTATACCATGCTGTATTATGATCAAAACCATCTAACTGTGTTTGATGGACCTGATTCAACTTCCAGTGACAGTGAATATGGGCCAACTGAAAATGAACTGGACGATCAGCTCCGCATCAAACAGCCGTATCATACCTTTCTGACTCATGGATGGTTTTCATCCACAGTAATAATGGCTGGGAATAGACCGCAATTGAGGACTGATTCGCGTGCCAATGGATTTTTCAATCTAGAAGAGGTTGAACAGTGGGGTCTGAATACATCCTGGACTGGTCGTGGACAGTTTAATCATGGTAATTCCAATTATCCGGGCCGCAGTTTTGCTTTTGGCCCTTATACTTTATCGAAGGGAGATAAACTGGAATATTCCTTTGCCCAGGTAGCAGGCTATGGCGCAGATGCTGCCAAGCAATACTGGGGTGGCCATCAAAAAGATGATTTGTGGGGCACTGTTCCATCCATGAATCGCAGGGTCGTTATTAATGGTCAGGTGATGACTGAAAACTACATAGATGATTATGGATACCCCGACTATGTAAACTCTGATGTCATTACGGTGAATGATGTGGCCCGGAAAGCCTGGGAAGCCTACACCGGACAAGTGATACCTCATGATTCTACCTGGGCTGATGGGGAATTAGTTTGCTGGCCGGAGAATAATGCTAAGGATGGCAATTATGCGGTACCAATACCCTATCCGGCACCAGGCATAACGGTTGAAACCCTTGATGATGCTTCAGTCCGGTTACGTTGGGGGCGTGCCGTTGAATCTTTTACGCACGCTGCTGGTAATCTTATGCAATTTAATGTCTATCGCAGTATTCATCCGATTGGTCCGTGGAAGCTGTTGAATGTCACTGTCGCCGGTGCAATAGTGGATTCGCTGAATCTGTACGAGATGATTGATGACGATTTAGATTTCAAGGTTGGTGACTTTGCCTTTTATGCGGTCACATCTTTAAGCGATTCACTGAATATGGAAAGTGGCAAGACCAATATTACCCGTATTCAAAAAAACATTGGTGCTGTTGCCAAAATGGGGAAGGTATATGTTGTGCCGAATCCTTTTGTTTTAAACTCTGGTTTTTCTGGCACAGGTACTGAGGATCAAATTGGATTTTATGGTTTGCCGGAGACCTGTACTATCAGGATTTATTCATATGCCGGGCAGTTGATTGATGTAATTAATCATGATGTACCAACCTATTCGGAACCCTTTTATCAGGTAACCCTTAACCACCAGGTTATGGCGCCGGGCATATATTTCTTTGTTGTTTCCACACCGGAAGGGGATGAAACCGGTGGAAAATTTGTAATCATTAAATGATGTAATCAATAAGAAATGCCTGCAATAAGTAAATATATAAAACAATCATTGATGATCCCGACTGTCTTCCTGTTCTCGGTTTTTAACCCGCTTTCAGGACAGAATAAAGTCGGTACAACTATTTTCCAGTTTCTGAAGGTGATGCCTGATGCACAGTCTACTGGGATGGGAGATGCTGTAACTTCAACAATCAATAATGCCAATGCAGTCTTTCATAATCCTGCAGGCCTATCTGAGGTAAAAAAGCGTGACCTATCGCTGTCTTTTTATGAATACTTTTTTGATGTTAAAACAACTGCCCTTTCTCTGGCTTACAATATTGGCACTGGCGGAACCCTTGGACTTCATGTAATCTTTACCGATATTGGATCGATTGATGTAACAACGACAGAGCAACTGGTGTTTATGGAGAACGGGACCTATAATCCGGGGCTCACGGGAGAGACAATTAACCCCAATCAGATGGTGGCTGGTCTCTCTCTGGCTAAGTCACTTACAGATAAATTTTCTTTTGGGGTTACATCAAAATATGTTCGTGAAGATCTTGTCATGGCTTCCGCGGATGGTTTTGTTTTTGACTTTGGCCTGGTTTATAAAACCGGTTATAGGTCGATTCAAACATCAGCTGTGATCAGGAATTTCGGACCGGAGATTTCGTTTAGTGATGATGAGATCACAACCAATAACAGCGATTTTGAGTCCTATCCTCCACCCCAAACCCTGGCGATAGGAGTATCCAGTTTTCTCATTGCACCGGACAATTCCCTGTTACTTCAATCCGGCAATCAACGCTTGAGGGTAGCTTTTGATATTATTGGTCCCCGGGACTATGACCAACAGTACAATACAGGGCTGGAGTGGGGATATCAGGATCTGCTGTTTTTTCGAACAGGCTACAAGTTTAACTATGATACTCAGGATATAAGTTTTGGTTTTGGTTTTCGAACTAATAATTTTCGCGGAGATTATTCTTACGCTAGCTATGGAAAGTATCTTTTCAATATCCATCGCTTCAGTGTTGGGATGGAGTTTTGAGAATGATTAGAAATACGAATCATACGATTTTTTCTTTTACATTGAAATTTCTCAGTCATCTTAGGTTTAGTTTTCTTTTATTGGGTGTGCTGTATTTCTTACCTACGGTTTCAATGTCTCAAGGGAATGGCGATCCGCTGGGGTTTCAGGGGCTTTCAAAATTAAATATGTTCAGTGCTCAAGCCTTAGCTCAAGGAAACACTTCTATAGCGCAAACAGGAGTCGTTAATAGCTTGTTCAATAATCCAGCGGGGCTGGGGGATATAGAACGGCTGCAGATTAGTATATCAGGTAAATCCAGTCAGTGGAAGCAGCATGAAAACCAGTATTGGACTGAAAGTAGACTACATCCACTATTACCAGCCATTCTGGATGGTCGCTATGTACCCAACCCGCATCATAATGGTTTGCTTGATACCGCATTGGTGAATTTGATGTCACCAGATGATTATACCATTCCTCTGCTCGGCTTCGACCAGTACAGTCCGGAGGTAGCAGATTGGAAGGATAGTTATATATCACAATCGCCCGTGAACAATATCTCTCTGGCAATTCCTTTAAAAATTATGGGTAAGAGCCTGGTTTTGGCTGCTGGGTTGGCCCGGCGAAATGATATTTATGAATATGATCGTAATGATACCTATCTCAATCCTCATTTTGGTGATCGGACCAACCCAGTAATATTGGCAGCTCCTGACTCAATGATTATGAACTGGTTTAAATACGAGCGACTGAGTAAGGGAGGCATTAATGCTCTGACTTTTGGATTAGCGCTTCGAATGAGCAATCATCTACAATTAGGATTATCAATACAGAATTTGAACGGTGAGAGTGATGATCATCTTGAAATGGATAAAGTAGGCTATTTCTTATTTCCGAAAAGTGATGAGTTTGCATTCACATACGATACAATGACAGTTGTACAGTCCGGTAAATCCACTTTTGGTACTACATCTGATATCCGCGGTATGCCATTACTAATTAGCTTTTTCAATCCAATCAAATTTGGGATTTTATTCAATTATAAGCAATTTGACCTGGGGTTTTGTATAACCAGTCCTTATACGATAACCCGCGACTGGGATTACACAATTGAATTTTTTGAAACAGATACGATAACCACCACAAACATAAATGGGCAAGATCAGATGGACTTACCCATTACAATAGCACTTGGCGCAAAGATCGAACAAAAGAATCGACTGAGCATATCTTTTGATATTGGGTTCAACCCTTACAGCCAGACACATTTTTCATATACTGACACCAGTTTTAATCATACTATTTTTCAACTGGATACATTACGATCGAACTGGGTGGATCAAACAACTTTTGGCATTGGAATGAAATACGGAATAACTCCCGGTATATCAGTCATGGCCGGCTACCGTAGTGTTCCCGAGGTATTCATCCCGAACAGGGCAGCCTTCCGTCATAAGGGGCCTGAAATGGAAAGTGTAAGTGCGGGAATCAGCGTGGCTTTCCCATTCGGACAGATCGATCTGGGTTACGAGTACCGATTTCTTAAGTACTACGATTCGTGGGAAACAAATCTTAATTATGTACTCAAGACTGAAAACCATTTAGGCGTATCATTGAGATTCGGTCTTTAATTCACAGAGATTGAAAGTGCAGACCTAATACATTCGCTAGTTGAATATTGAATTCATGAAAAAAAATCATTTATGTTGACTGGAACAATTAAAGTATTTGGTATATTAAGTATATACATTATATTCAAGTAGTATAAATCGTTAATATAAAGGAGTAAAACAATGAAAAATACGTTAACAGTTGCGTTAATTTTAGCAGTGGTTTCATCAGGGTTAATGGCCACCGATATTTTTGTCCAGGCAGGAGACAACACGATCACGTCTGCGTTGGCCACGGCTGATGCAGGAGATAGGCTGGTACTGGTCGAGGAAGGCGTTTACAGCAATGACCCACTTTTCGTGTACAAGCCAGTGACGATTGCGGCATACGATGGACTGGCAAACAAACCAGTCGTTTCATTCTTATGGTCAGCTGACTCGGCTATAATTGCGGGTCAGGAAAAAACCTTAGCCTTCACTTATGCAAGTCTGACACTTGAAGGACTGGAGGTGACTATGGAAGGTGATTCTGCCTTGACGTCCGGTATCACAACCCGTATACTCCGTAACCGGGCCTATACGGGAGTGAATTGGAATTTTACTGATTGTCTTTTCCGTGACGCCAGTCAGGCCACAATGAGTATCACTGGTGTATTGGATACGTTTCTGCTTGCTGATGGCAGCGAATTTATCGACGGTATCGATTTTGAGGATAACGATGGTGTCATTGTTGATGGTGATACAGTAGCTCAAATGGATGTCCAAGGTGTTCTGGACACCTTGATTATTGATAATTGTGTTTTTAATAATTTTCTGGGTGGCGGTCCAAAGATCAACCATGCTCCCGGTCATGGGCGCGGCGTTTATAGTTACGCCCAGTTCACGAACAATACCGTCTATAACACAGATCATCATGCATTTCGGTTACGGATGAAGGATGTGAATGAAGGAAGTGATGTTAGTTTATACGGCAGGGCCGTTATAGACCATAACACCTTCCATGGTGTAGGCGGAAGTAATAAAACATGCCTTGATCTCAAGTTTCTGAATTCGACATCTACCATTACGAACACAACAATATCAGATGTTTCAGGAAAAGCAATCAACGTTCTGAATTCAGATAGTGTTCTAGTAGATTACAGCAATTGGTACAATGTGGGCGATGGACCGAGCAATCAATGGACTGATGGAGGGCACAATCTCGAGGTTGATCCTTTATTCACCGATGCTTCAACAGGTGATTTAACCCTGCTAGAAACTTCACCGCTGATCGGTGCCGGTAGCGATAGCTCAACCATTGGTGATCCACGCTGGGCACCTCAGGCACCCAACATTGACCCTGTTAATACCACAGCACCCCAACTCAGCGGAACTACAGTTGAAGGTGACACATTGAATGTAGATAATGGTGTTTGGACAGATGATAACGATGATGTACTTACATTTACATATACTTGGTACACAGATAGCGATAATCAAGGGAATGACGGAACGGTAATTGCGAATGCTACTGATAATACATATACATTAACCAATGCTGATGTTGATCTATACATCTACGCAATGGTTACTGCAGATGATGGAAACGGTGGATCGGTGGGTATATCGTCAAATTATTCCACACAAGTGTCAACTCTTGGCATTGGTGATGAAATCATAATAACGGAATATTCCCTTTCACAGAATTATCCTAATCCATTCAACCCTGTGACTGAGATAACCTTTGCGTTACCGAATACTGGCGATATCAGTTTAAAGGTGTTCAATATGGTTGGCCAGGAAGTTGCCCTGATTGCCAGTGGCAATTATCCCGCCGGTTTGCACACATTAAGCTTCAATGGTGTTGATCTGCCATCGGGAATCTATTTCTACACATTGACCGGTGCTGGCGTAAACGTCACTAAAAAAATGATATTGATGAAATAATTAACGCTTTATATAAACTTCAAAAGTATGTTATATACATATTCACACAGGCAAAGGGGCAGAATTATTAATCTGCCCCTTTATCTTATAAATAGGTTTGATATGTCAGATATAATGAAGATATTAATAATTATCAAATGAGGCCGTTATGAGGAAAATAAAATGATTAACCTAAAATAAGTTTTCTCCCCTAACAATATTTTTCCTGAAATATTGTAACGAAAAAAATGATTCTCTACTTAGTTTTAATAATTTCAGTCTCTCTTTTAAGTGCCACTGATTATTATGTTTCACCCAATGGCTCCGATGATAACAGTGGTACAATCGAAACCCCTTTCCAGACAATTCAGCATGCTGCCGATTTGATGCAATCCGGTGATAACTGTTATATGAGAGCAGGAATTTATCACGAAGAAATACAGATCAATAATTTAAATGGCACTTCATCTGACCCGATCACTTTTACTAATTACCAGGATGAGCCTGTCATACTTGACGGTACGATCCCCATAACCAGTTCCTGGACTGTCCATGATGGAAACATCTATAAAACAACGCTAACAGAAGACATCTGGCAGCTTTTTGTTGACGGTGAAGAGATGGTCATGGCCCGCTGGCCCAATGCACGATTTGATGATGAAACCATCTGGGATCAGGAGCAGCACTGGGCGCATGGCGATGAAGTCAACGGCAGTAATGGCGTAATGGTAGATGACCCACATGATGATGTGAGCTTGGCAAATTCAGGCATTGACATGACCGGGGCTATTGGTGTTCTGAATATTGGGTCGTTTAGAACCTGGACAAGGTTTGTTAACAGCCACGGCGCCGGGAGTAATTCCTTTACCTATGATCCGGTACCTGAATCTGCTTATCGCACGAAACATCATTATTATTTTCTGGAGAAAAAACTAGAGTTTCTTGACCAGGAGGGTGAGTGGTTTTTCAATCATGTGACGAATGAGTTGTACTTCTGGCCGCCCGGTAATGCTGATCCGAATAATCTTAACATTCGTGGCAAGGTTCAGTCATACTCTTTTCAGATCGAAAATTCAGATTACATAGAGCTTAAGGGATTACATTTTTTTGCATCCACTTTCAAAATGGATAATTCAGATTACATGGTGGTTGACAGCTGCAATTTTCTGTACCCAAGCTGCTATAAAAGAATGCTTGGTGTAGTGGATACAGAACCGGAGATGACCTTGATCACAGGCAGCAGTAACTGCACGGTCAGTCGCTGTGCATTCAGGTATACTGATGGCAGTGCCATTGAGACATACGGAGGTAATAATACAATTGAAAATTGCTATTTTTATCATATCGATTATACTGTCACTGACCTTTCATCGGTAATGACCACCATCAGAATGGGCGGCAGCAACAATGTATTTCGTCAGAATACTCTGCATAGAACAGGTGCATCCTCCGGTATCAACCCAGGTGACTTAAGCATTGTAGAATACAATGACATGTATGATACGGGATATCTTCAAAGTGACGGTGCTATTGTTCATTTGATGGTAGGGCAGCAACCTGGTTCAGAAACCCGCTATAACTGGTTGCATGACAGTCCAAAATACGGTGTAAGATTCGATGGTGATGGAGATGGAACTCAGGGATCAATGCATCACAATGTCTCCTGGAATATAAAGACAGGACACATGGTTAAGGGGCACCATCATTTCGTGTACAATAATACAAGTTTTGATACAGAACAAAATAGTATCGTCATTCTTATCGATCTAGGCGGCAATGAAGGCACTATTACACGCAATAACGCTGCCGATAAAATAGCAGGCCATAGGCAAGATTCATACCAGGATTACCCGGTACCGGGCATTTATGACCACAACTGGAATGGGTATGAAACGGGCGGTAATGTAAGAGATCTTTTGATATCTCCACCTGCTTATGAGAATGTTGAAGATTACAATCCCGACGAATATGATTTTCGGCCTAATCCTGATTCTGCACTGATTGATGCTGGTATACATGTTGCAGGAATAACTGATGGCTATGTAGGAAGCGCCCCTGATCAGGGTGCTTATGAATACGGAGGTGAAAACTGGACACCGGGTTGCCCATCGGACGTAAGTTCATATCAGTTTCCGGTAGTAGCGGTTGCTGGTGATGATATCGTAACGACGAGTGATGAAGATGGTATAGCAACAGTGACGCTGGATGGTTCCGGTTCTTACGATCCTAACGGTGATGCTCTTACATATTCCTGGACGCTTGATGGCACAGTAGTTTCGACAGATGTGTCATTTGACTATGATCTCAATGTTGGAGTTTTCACTTTTACACTTACCGTCAGCAATGGTGTATCAACAGCGAGTGACGATGTTGTTGTGACTGTGAACTCATCAACCAACGAGGATGACAATGTTGCACTTTCCTTTACAGCTGCTAATGAAGATTATGTTGATTGCGGGAATGATGCCGAGCTGCAGATGGGCACTCATGATCTGACTGTAGAATTCTGGCTTAAAACCACTACTACCGGAGCCCAGAGAATTATTTCGAACGGTGGACAGACAGATTCGGATGATGGCTATTCCATCTGGATTAATAATGCTAATAAAATAAGGGCTGGTTGGGGCGATGGTACGACAAGTGATGCTAAGAATAACGAAACGATCGTAACTGACGGCAACTGGCATCACTGTGCGGTTGTGTTTGACCGTGATGATAAAGTGTGGGTTTATGTTGACGGATATGGGCAGAGTAAACCTATGAGCACCTACTTAAATGAAAATTTAAACAACACGAATGACACTTTCGTATTGGGACGTAAGTCTACAACGAGTGCCAATGATTCCTATACCGGCAATCTTGATGAGGTACGGATCTGGAACACGGCCTTAGATACTGCTAATGTGAGTCTCTGGCGAGACGAAGAGCTGACAAGTTTACATCCTAATATTTCCGATTTACAGGCTTACTACAAGTTCAATGAGGGTTCAGGTACTACTGCAAATGATCTTACTGCTGATTATTTAGGTAGCTATGAAAGCGATGGGACTATAACTGGGGCACAATGGGTAACCAGTGACATTCCAAATTTCGCAGTATATGATGATGAAGATCTCCAAGAGGAAGGCAGCGCCCCATCTGCTCCGAGCCTAACGTCGCCGTCTGATTCCCTAGCGATTTCGCTCACGTTTGAAAACCTGTATACCGACTCTGTGGTTTTTGTGTGGGAATCATCGGCTGATTCTGATGGTGATACAGTGATGTACCGCGCCAAGTTCGGCCACATCGTTTATTCCGGTGAGACTTTGCTGGACACCGTCAAACACGACAGTACGCTTGCAGACACGAGCATTGTTGTGTTTTACGAAGATTTTAATGAAGATCTCGTAGATCTCGGCGGCGATAACAGTGTCCTCAAATGGAATGTGTCCGCAATAGCCGGATCGGATACGGTGCTGTCAGATAACGGTCCGCGGTTTGTCCTGGTGGACGGTACATCTTTGAGCGTGGATGAAGACTTCATCCCCACTGAGTTTGCACTACGTCAGAATTATCCGAATCCGTTCAATCCGGTAACAACAATCCAGTTTGATATTCCCGAAGCAGGAGAGGTTCGCCTGGATGTGTATAATATACTTGGTGAAAAGGTTGCAACCTTGGTTCAGGGCCGCCACGAAATCGGCAGATACACCATAAGGTGGGATGCCTCGGGCATGGCCTCGGGGATGTATTTCTACCGAATCAGTTCTGCCAAGTTCACAGCCACCAAAAAACTGGTGCTGATGAAATAATGTCTATTATTAAATTAGTATAAAATATTGCACCATGAAAAATAATTTAACCAGACGTCAATTTTTAGCAACCGCCGGAATCGGAGCCGCTGCTCTGGCAGTTCCGCAAATTGCCCACTCAGCCATCGCGGGGAGGAAAAGCAAAACCCCCAATATTATCCTGATAATGTCCGATGATGTGAGTCCTGATCTATATGGATGCTACGGTAATGATTCTGTCAAAACCCCCAATATTGATTTTATGGCACGTGAAGGTGTTCAATTCCAGACGGCCTGGGCCACTGCAATCTGCAGCCCGACTAGGGCGATGATTATGACTGGTCGGTATGCTAATCAGACCGGATTCTATCATAATAATCTGTATGTTCCCCAAAAGGGTGAAACCAAAGATCTGCATAAGTATCATCACAGTTTTGCCAAGCTGATGAAACAGACCGGTTACGCTACCGCAATTGCTGGTAAATGGCATCTTGGAAAAGGAACGCCATATTCAGAAGAGGGTGGTTTTGATGAATACTGCTTGTGGGAATCAATCGACAAAATCAGGAAGTTATCCGGGAACCAAGAATATAAGGGTGGCTGGGAGAATGATAATACTACAGCTCGTTACTGGCATCCTGGCATTGTGCAAAACCATAAACTGCTGGATACAAAACCAGACGATTTCGGTCCGGATATATTTACTGATTTCATTTGCGATTTTGTTGAACGGAAGAAAGATCAGCCCTTTCTGGTTTACTATCCAATGGCGGCGCCCCATGGTACGAGGGTCGGCCCATCGACAAATCCGAAACGGGGATCTGTAGGAGAAATACAAAAGAGCGCTGATTCTGAGGAAAACGCTACTCGTTTCCAGAGTATGAATGAATATATCGATGTTCTGGTGGGCCGGATAATCCAGCAAGTGCAGGACCTGGGTTTACTGGAAAATACGATCATTATCTATTGTTCTGATAATGGATCCGGTTCGACGGCGAAATCCAGGGCGGTTGAACGAGGCTGCCGGGTACCTTTTGTAGCCTATGGAGGTCCGGTGAAAAAGCGCGGTTTAACAGCCGAGTTAACTGACTTGACTGATATACTTCCGACCCTTTTGGATTATGCCGGCGGTAAGTTACCACAGGATTATAGGGTTGATGGTACCAGCCTAAAACCATTCTTCAGTGGTAAAACCGACCAGCACCGCGACTGGATATACAGCACCATTGGTACCAGCCAGCTTGTCCGGACGAAACGATATCTTCTGGAGGCAGTTAATCCGATCCTGGAAATGCCCAGAGGCCGTTTCTATGATTGCGGTGACAGTCGCGATGGATATGGTTATATTAACGTCACCAATTCGGAGGATCAACAGGTTCAGAAAGCACGGAGGGAATTTGACCAGATATTGAAAAAATATCCACCGCTTACAAAAAGTCATCCATTTTTCCAGACTAAACGTGGCCGGAAGGTGCTGGGGGGATTCACCGGTGTTAAATACGCCAGGAAGCATCTCCATAACCATAAAGATTTTCGGCGTTACGAAGAATAATACTGGGTACTTTTTACCTAACCTAATTCTTAATGACGTTTTTTACTTCGTATAATTAGATACTTTTCAAATAAGAGAGAAAAAATGCTCAACCATACAAAAAAAACGTTCTTGTTCATCATTTTGAATGTATTGTTTCATAACGCAGCTCCGGCACAAGAAATCACTCTTCTTTCCCAATTGGCTACAAGTGGGGCTGCTTTTGGTGTAGATTATAAAGACGATTTTGTCTACGTCGCAGACTGGTCAAACGATTTAACAATCGTAGATGCGGCTGACCCCTATAACCCTTCAATTATTGGAAATGTAGGTTTTGATGGAAGTGGAAGAAAAGTAAGGATCTTCGGGGATTATGCTTACGTAACAGGATCTTATGGGATACATATCGTAGATATATCGAGCCCATTTGAAGCCACGGTTGCAGGTGAATTCATCAGAAGTTCTACTGGTGGAGTATATCCACATGGTGTAGATGTAAAAGACGGTAAATGTTATATCTCATTCAATGCCATGGGCTTGTACATTGTTGATGTTTCAAATCCTGAAAATCCTGTTGAGCTTGGTCATTTTGATGCCCTGGACTGGGCTAGAGATGTTGTGGTTGTAGATAGCCTGGCATATTTGCTAAATCTCAATAATGGCGGTAGCTTTTCAGACGCTCTACAATATTTGCAAGTATTGAACATCTCTGACCCAAACAATATCTATGAAGTTGGAAATTGGACAGGCTCTAATGATTATGCCTGGTCAAACAGCCTCATCGTCAGAGAGGATCATGCCTATGTCCTTGGTGATAATGGTTTGTTTGTCCTCGATATTACTGATCCAACAAG
>Ga0208640_1000354_pt1 | contig 20467 bp, 21 predicted proteins | sample ETNtaG_23_FD_185774 | JGI IMG/M metagenome (GOLD analysis project Ga0208640, IMG submission 185774) | Marine microbial and viral communities from oxygen minimum zone, Eastern Pacific Ocean - ETNP201310SV72 (SPAdes) (version 2) | ecosystem: Environmental > Aquatic > Marine > Oceanic ... | reverse complement strand
TCGATTTATTGCCAGTAATCAAAGCCTGTTCAAATTTGGTGTGAGCAACGACCTCGGCGGGATTAATATCAAGGATATTAGCAAATAGCCAGGCATGACTTTCACTCAAAGCAGCCTTTCCAGAGCTATATTTACTTAAATTTGACTGGTTAATGTCATATTCTTTAGCAATTCTATAGTCCGACAAACCCGTTTTTTCTCTGACCATTACAAGATATTCAGCGGTTTTCATAATAATTTATATTTTTTAGTTAAAATATATTTTAGTTATTTTTTACAACTACAAGTATTAAATAACTATATTAAGTTATTTTATCAATACTAAATAGTTGTATTTATTAACTATTAACTATGTAACTAATTGATTTATAAAGAATTTATTATAGTATTCAAGTACATCATTAAATATTTAATTATTACAAGAAACAATTAAATATTTAGATGGAAGAATTTAATATGAATGTTCTATATGTTGAATTTAACTAAACTTTTCTTTGTGTGATACGGAAAGCAGTTTGTTCATTAAATACTGAGTAATACAAATAATCACTTCATTTTCTTCAGATGAATTTACTTCGTTTTTTTTGTAAAAAATATTCAATTTTGTGCTAATTTAATGATAAACTTCTGTTAATCCTCATACAAATGTGATGGATTGATGTTCTCTATATAAAGAGAAAATCTTTAAAACTCATAAGGAGAAAATATGAAACAATTATTTAAATTGATTATTGCTTGTGTTCTTGTTGTAGGTTCTATTACTGCTCAAGCCGGAACATTAGCTGATGTTTTGCAAAAAGGTGAATTATCATGCGGCGTAACAACAGGAGTTGCTGGATTCTCTGCTCCAGACTCTGATGGTAATTGGGCTGGAATTGATGTAGATGGTTGCCGCTCTGTTGCTGCAGCAGTTTTTGGCGACGCTTCAAAAGTTAAATACGTTCCTTTAACTGCTAAAGAAAGATTCACGGCTCTTCAATCTGGTGAGATTGATGTACTTTATAGGAACACAACTTGGACATTGCAACGTGATGCATCACTTGGTTTGAATTTTGCCGGTGTTAACTATTACGACGGTCAAGGCTTTTTGGTTATGAGCTCTTTAGGTGTGTCTGACGCTTTGGAGCTTGATGGGGCTTCTGTTTGTGTTCAAGCAGGAACAACTACTGAGTTAAACCTAGCTGATTGGGCTGGCGCTAACGGTATTTCATACGATTCAGTTGTAGTTGAGACTAGTGCGCAATCCCTTGATGGCTTCCTTGCGGGTCGTTGTGATGTTTTAACATCTGACGTATCTCAATTAGCTTCCTTACGTGCTGCTATGGAGAATCCTGACGCTGCTGTTATTCTTGGCAATGTTATTTCTAAGGAACCTTTAGGTCCAGTAGTACGCCAGGGTGATGATGAGTGGTTCAATATTGTTAAGTGGACTCTAATTGCTATGATCCAAGCTGAAGAGAGTGGTGTAACAAGCGAGAATATTGATGAAGTTACTAATGATCCAACTACTGAGCGTCTTGCGGGTCGTTTAGACGGTTTAAAGACTCATGAGTATCTTCACTTAAACTCTGACTGGTCTTACAATATTATCAAGCAGGTCGGTAACTATGGTGAAAGCTTTGAGAGAAATATTGGTGTAAATACTCCAATTGGTCTTTCTCGTGGTCCAAACCAATTATGGACAAAAGGTGGTATCCTTTACGCTCCAGCATTTAGATAATTAATTATCTAGTTAACCTTTAAACCAGCCTGCTATACTTTAGCAGGCTGGTTTTTTTATCTCTTATATTTAAAGAACTCTTATTTATATAAAACAGTATTTACATATTTATGAAGTCGCTTAATAAATTTTCCAATCTAAAAAATCTTAGTTTTAAAGAATTGATATACAACAATGAAGCAAGAGCTATTTTCATTCAAGTAGCCACTGTTGTAATAATTGTAAGCTTGTTTTATTCAATAATTGTTAATCTATATGACAATATTGAAGCTCGAGGAATTGTAACTGGATTTTCCTTCCTTGGTGGAAGAGCAGGATTTGACATTTTGCCTTTTCTTGGCACTTATGTTGTCAAATTTTCTCCAAATTCTACTAATCTTGAGGTTTTTTATGTTGCAATCATAAACACCTTTGTATGTGCAGGAGTTGGAATAATTCTTGCCACTATATTAGGATTATTAATCGGTATTGCAAGACTGTCAAGTAACTACTTAATTTCAAGACTCGCTAACGGTTACATTGAGCTCTTTAGAAATATTCCAATTCTCTTACAAATTTTATTTTGGTATAACATTTTCTTAAATGCATTGCCTAAACCCAAAAATAGTATATCTTTTTTTGATTTAGCTTTTATTAATAATCGTGGATTCTATTTACCAAACCCTTTGCCACAAGAAGGATTTATATGGGTTATTATTGCTTTAATTGTAGGAATTGTGTCAACCATTTATATAAAACGCCACTTCAAAAGAAAACAGGATGAAACAGGACGTCAAACTAACACATTAACTTATTCACTTGGCCTAATTATTGTGTTTCCAATTATCGTTTTCTTGTTACTTGGATCACCCTTACAATTTGATTATGCGATATTAGGAACATTTAATTTAAAAGGAGGTTTAGCTGTTGTGCCTGAGTTTGTAGCACTTACTCTTGCCCTGAGTATTTATACAGCAACCTACATCGCTGAAGCCATTAGATCTGGAATTGAGGCTGTCGATAAAGGTCAAAAAGAAGCCGCTGCTGCAATAGGATTAACCAAAACACAGTCACTCAAATTAGTTATATTACCTCAAGCTTTAAGAGTCGCAATTCCGCCCACAATTAACCAATACTTGAATTTAACAAAAAACTCATCTCTTGCGGCAGCTATTGGCTATCCAGAACTAATGTCTGCCTTTGGAGGAACTGTTTTGAATCAGGTAGGCCAGGCAATCGAAATTCTTGCAATGGTAATGCTGGTTTATCTTGTAATTTCACTTTCAATTTCAGTTTTATTGAATTATGTCAACAAAAAAATGGCTATACAGGGTCGATAAATGTCTATAAACGAACAACAAACAGCAAGAAAGCCCCCAATATCACAAACTGGCATAGTCTTGTGGCTTAGGACTAATCTCTTCTCTAGCTGGATAAATGGCGCTTTAACAGTTGCATCGTTATATTTGCTTTATATCACAATTCCACCATTACTGAACTGGCTGTTAATCAGTGCTAATTTCAACTTTGGCACAATAAATATCTTTGGATTTAATATTCAGTTTAGTGAAGAAGTAGCCACTAATTTAAATTGTGGGAAAGAGGGCGCATGCTGGCCATTTATATATGAAAAGTTTGATATGTTTATATACGGCTTTTATCCTCGAGAAGAGCTTTGGCGACCAAACACTGTTTTTGCTCTTACAGCTTTTCTATTTATCATAATAAAACTAACTAAAAATCTAAAATATAAAAATAAAATATTGTTATTTTTGATAATTTTTTACCCCGTTATATCTTACTTTCTATTATTTGGAGGTTTTGGAATCTTGCCAGTAGTAGAAACTCTTAAGTGGGGTGGTCTAATGTTAACTCTGATCATTGCAGGTGTCGGAATTATTATTTCATTCCCCATAGGAATTCTTTTGGCGTTAGGCAGGCAATCAGAATTATCTACAGTCAGATTTTTTTCAGTGCTCTATATTGAATTTATTCGAGCAGTACCACTAATTACAATCCTTTTTATGGCCTCCAATGTATTACCATTATTTTTTGACGCAGGCATAAGCATGGACAAGCTTGTGAGAGCATTGATTGCAATAACTCTATTTCAGGCTGCTTACATGGCAGAAGTAGTAAGAGGAGGCTTACAGGCGATTCCAAAAGGGCAATATGAAGCTGCAGATGCTATTGGATTGAGCTACTATCAAAAAAATATACTTATTGTACTTCCTCAAGCACTAAAAATCTCAATTCCTAATATTGTTGGATCCTCAATTTCATTATTTAAAGATACTACCTTAGTGCTTATCATTGGGCTAATGGATTTTTTAACAGTGGTATCATTTGCAACAGCTGATTCAGCCTGGTTAGGAAGGCATTTAGAGGGCTATATATTTGTTGCAATGGTTTTGTGGATTATGCTTTACACCATGTCCAGGTACTCAAAAAAATTAGAATTACGTTTTAATACAGAAAATATTAATTAATTAGGTAATACATTATGGGAACGAAAAACAAGAAATCAAATATTATACAAATAAATGAATTAAATAAATGGTATGGTGACTTTCATGCACTTAAAAACATCAACATGAATGTTAAAGAGGGCGAAATCATTGTTGTTTGCGGCCCTTCAGGAAGCGGAAAATCAACGCTTATTAGGTGTGTTAACTTCCTGGAGAAGTTCCAAGAAGGTGGAATACTTGTAGATGGCATTGAGTTGACTGATGACGCACAAAAAATAAGAAAAATTAGAAGCGAAGTATCAATGGTGTTTCAACACTTTAACCTGTTTCCTCACCTTAGTATCGTCGATAATCTCACATTAGCTCCAATATGGGTTCACAATGAAACAAAGGAAGAGTCGCGCAATAAAGCTCTAAAACTTTTAGATCGAGTAGGTATTAAAGACCAAGCAGAAAAATACCCGAATCAGCTTAGTGGCGGACAACAACAAAGGGTTGCAATAGCAAGATCTCTATGCACAACACCGAAAATAATGCTTTTTGATGAGCCCACTTCAGCTCTTGATCCTGAAATGATATCAGAAGTACTAGATGTAATGGTTGAGCTAGCAAAAGAGGGTATAACAATGATTTGCGTTACTCACGAGATGGGATTTGCAAAAAAAGTGGCAAATCGCATTATTTTTATGGATGAAGGCCAAATAGTTGAGGAAAATAATCCAGAGGAATTCTTTAAGAACCCTGAATCTGATAGATTAAAGCTATTCCTTAAACAAATTCTTACGCACTAGAGTTATAACACTCGGAAGTCGACGATTTTGTCCATTACTGTGTCGCGAATATGCCAGGAGGGGTGCCGAAACCCACAACCCATGCTCTTAACGATGTGACGCTGCCTTTTTTGCACTTGATATTGCCAATAAAGGCGTTATTCAGGCACTTTTGGATGATGAAACACCTAAGGGTAGGCTTAAACGTGCATTCGGGCAAGATTACATGCCCTGAAGTGGTGCAGGATCTGAGTTACGAGTATGTTTCTGCACTGGATGTTTTGAATAATTAAATGGTTACTATGTATAAGTAGAAACTTAAACATAAACACAATATTATTTAATAAAAAAACCGCTACCAGCAACTAGCGTTTTTTAACTTATAACAGAGTTTTTATAGTTAAGTTAAAAGAATCTTAAATCAGATATAATTGCTTTATAGACAATTAAAATGACCCTCAATAAAATTTACATAGAAATATAATGTTCAAATTTCTAAAAAAAGAGCCAAAACAGCGGCCAGTAAAAAATACTCAGCAAGATAATGACTGGACTCAAGAGATCAAGAAAAATAAAGTCATTGAGCATGACTCTGAACAACTTTCCTTTTTTAATGATGATGACAATGAAATAATAGATTCAGGGACTAAGCTGGGACTAAGCAGGGACCATCTTAAAATTTTAAAAGATTGCAAAGAAGAAAGTAGTGCTGTAGAGCTAATGGATATTCTTGGAAGAACAAATAGAACAAAATTTAAGCTTGCTATTATTTATCCGTTAATTGATCAAGGCTTTATAGAGTTAACAATTCCAGATAAACCAAAGAGTCCCAATCAGAAATACAGAATTACAAATAAATTTATCAATCGCCGCATAAAATTAAACAATTAAATAAGGACTTTACATACTCATTTTAATTTTTTAGCTATTTTAAAATAAATTGTTCTAAAATTGCTTATATAGGAATTATTACCTTTTTTTCGCTTAATTCCATCATTATTTATTTTAACCCCTGTTAAATCGAGAATTTAGAGCCTGTTATTTAATTCGTATAATTTATATTATGTTAAATAGCATATATCGCATCATATTTCTAATAATTTAGACTAATATATATAATTACTTTCATAGTCCCCTTTTATATCATCTTATTTGCATTTAATTTAACATAGTCCTTAAGTATTTTCTCTATATACTTATTTAAATTAACTTAGTCCTAAATTCCCTGAATCCCTTATGAGTAATATACTTAGAAACTATTTGTTATTGTTATCGCTTGTTCTTATCTGGGGATCTTCTTTTCTTTTAAATAATCGATCATTGACCTTTTTTACACCAGAGCAAGTTGTAACTTCAAGACTATTAATTGGGTTCATTGTTATGATTCCTATTTTATTTGCTACTAAAAGGTCTTTACCTAGATCTATACAAACCTGGTTGCATTTCTTTATATTTGCAACTGTTGGTAGCATCATACCTTTTACTCTTATTTCATATGGTCAACTAACTATTACTTCTGGTATGGCTGGTCTATTAATGTCTCTGATGCCCTTAGTTACGTTGATTCTTGCTCATTACTTTCTTCCAAATGACAAATTAAATCGGTACAAATTGCTTGGTTTTATTCTTGGAATTACTGGTGTTTTATTTATTCTAGGTCCTAGTATTATCAATTCCAACAATACAGTTTTTGGCATACTTTTAGTATTAGCCGCCGCCTGTTCATATTCTTTTAACACCATAATTACTAATCGCCTACCCTCTTATGACCCATTAGTTGCAACTACTGGCACGTTTTTAGTTGGAACGGCGCTTTGTTTTTTAATCTGGCCGCAAGTAACATCTGTTCAATTTCATGATATCTCACTTATTGCTGGTTCGAGTGTAATTGCCATGGGGGTTTTTCAAACAGCATTAGCTGGTGTTATATATTTTTTCCTCATTAACAATGCTGGTGCATCATTCCTTTCGAATATTAATTATTTGATACCTGTTGTAGCATATTTACTTGGTTCGTTTGTATTGTCGGAACCAATTTTATGGCATGATTTACTTGCTTTAATCGTTATTGTTTCTGGAATTCTACTGTCACGTTATCGCTCTTAATTTACTTTATTTATTTATTTCTTGTTAATATTTATTTTTACTTAAATTTTTATTCTCTTTCAAACTCTTATATCAATTTCTTTAATTCTTTTTTGTATTTGCTATTGCATCTTAAATTGAAATACTCTATATTTAGTACATATTTATAAATAATAGCACTAAATATAGTGTTTTTACACTAGGAGACAAAAACCTTGGATCATGATATCAAAGTTGTTAAACGCGATGGAACAAAGGAATCCATCGATATGGAAAAGATTCATAGGGTTGTACATTGGGCTTCTCAAGATTTAGAGGATGTTTCTGTTTCACAAGTTGAAATTAACGCTCAATTAGCTTTTTTTGATGGTATTAAAACTGAAGATATACATGAAACTATCATTAAATCTGCAGCTGATTTAATTTCCTCTGACTCACCCGATTATCAATATCTTGCTGCTAGATTAGCTATATTTCATCTCCGTAAAAAGGCATTTCAATCTTTTACACCCCCTGCCCTTTTTGATCATGTAACTAAACTTACTGATATGGGAATTTATGATAATGATATTCTTAAAAAATACACGAAAGATGAATTTATGGAACTCAACAGTCACATAGATCATTGGCGCGATATGAAATTTTCATATGCGGCTGTCAAGCAACTTGAGGGTAAATATTTAGCTCAAAACCGTGTAACAGGTGAAATATACGAGTCACCTCAATTACTTTATATGCTCGTTGGAATGTGTCTTTTCCAGGATTACAATAAAGATACTAGAATGAAATTTGTCAAAAGCTTTTATGACTCTACATCTAAATTTCAAATATCTTTGCCGACCCCAATTATGGCTGGAGTTAGAACGCCTACTCGACAATTTTCTTCATGTGTATTAATAGAAAGTGCCGATGATTTGGACTCAATTAGTGCCGCATCAGGGGCTATTGTAAAATATGTCTCCCAACGTGCTGGTATAGGTATTAATGGAGGCAGAATTAGAGGACTTGGTAGCCCTATTCGAGGTGGAGAGGCTACGCATACTGGCTGTATTCCTTTTTTTAAACACTTTCATACTGCTGTTAAATCATGCTCTCAAGGAGGAGTTAGAGGTGGAGCTGCTACCCTTTTCTACCCATTATGGCATCTAGAAGTTGAAGGCCTGTTAGTCCTTAAAAATAATGCTGGAACTGATGAAAACAGGATTAGACATTTGGATTATGGAGTTCAATTTAATGGCTTAATGTATCAACGATTTCTTGAAGATAAAGATATAACACTGTTCTCTCCAAACGATACTCCTGGACTATACAGTTCGTTCTTTGTTGACCAAAATAAATTTAAATCTCTTTATGAAAAGTATGAAAAAGACAAATCTATACGTAAAACATCTATTAAAGCCCGCGACCTATTTGCTAAATTTATGCAAGAAAGAGCAAATACTGGAAGAATCTATCTACAAAATGTTGATCACTGCAACACTCATAGCGCCTTTGATGCTAAGCAAGCACCAATTAGGCAATCAAACCTTTGTATGGAAATTACTTTGCCTACAAAACCACTATACTCAGTGCAAGATGAAAATGGAGAAGTGGCCCTTTGCACACTTTCAGCTGTAAATTTAGGAGCTTTAGAGAATCTAGATGAATTAGAAAATATCACCGAAATTATTGTTCGTGCGCTTGACTCACTTCTTGATTATCAAGACTACCCTTTAAAGGCGGCAGAATTTTCCAGTAAAAATCGTAGGACATTGGGCATAGGAGTTACCAATTTAGCTTACTATTTAGCAAAAAATGGTGTCAAATATTCTGACGGTTCTGGCAACGAATTAATCCATAAAACTTTTGAAGCATTGCAATATTATTCACTTAAAGCTTCAAACAAATTAGCTCAAGAACTTGGCCCTTGCCCGCTATTTTCCGAGACAAACTACGCCAATAATATCATGCCAATTGATAACTATAAAAAAGATATTGACGCGTTTTGTAATTCCAAGTTAATGCTCGATTGGAATGCTTTACGTAAAGACATTAAAGCTACAGGTCTCAGAAACTCTACCCTTACAGCGTTAATGCCTTGTGAAAGCTCTTCCCAAATCTCAAACTCAACTAATGGCATTGAACCACCTCGAGGATTCGTATCAATCAAACAGTCTAAAGATGGAATTCTAAAACAAGTTGTACCTGAATATGAAAAGTTACGTAATCAATATGAGTTATTGTGGGACATTAAAGATAATGAAGGCTATCTTCAGTTATGTGCAATTATGCAAAAATTTGTTGACCAGTCTATCTCCACTAATACACATTATGACCCCTCTCAATATAAAGGCAACAGAGTGCCGATGAAGCTCTTTTTAATGGACTTACTCAAGGCATATAAATACGGCATAAAAACACTTTATTATCACAATACTAGAGATGGCGCTAGTGACGAACAAAATACCAACAAACCAAGCGAATTTGCAACTGCAGGAGACCCTGGCGACGATGATTGCGAGGATGGCGTTTGTAAGCTTTAAGGAGTATATTTATGACATATAGCATTTTTAATCAAAAAATCAGCGACACATTAACCCAACCCATGTTTTTTGGTGATACTGTTAATATTGCTCGCTTTGATAAACAAAAATTTGAAATGTTTGAAAAGCTTACAGAAAAACAGCTTTCCTTCTTCTGGAGACCAGAGGAAATTGATGTTTCTAAAGATAAGATCGATTTCTCTAAGCTACTTCCAAATGAAAAGCACATCTTTATTTCTAACTTGCAATACCAAATCTTACTCGACTCTGTTCAAGGACGCTCCCCTACCATAGCTTTTTTACCAATAGTTTCTCTCCCTGAAGTAGAAAATTGGATTGAAACATGGGCATTTTCAGAAACAATTCATTCACGCTCTTATACCCACATTATCCGTGCCATCGTTAATGAACCAGGCGTTGTGTTTGATGACATCATGAAAACTGATGAAATCATCCAGCGCGCAACAAGTGTATCAAAAAACTATGATGAATTAATTAAATACACACAAGCATATTGCCTATACGGAGAAGGAAAGCATAAACTCAAGGATGAGGAAATAGAGATTGACCTGTATGACATAAAACGTATGCTTTATTTGACATTAATGTCTGTCAATATTCTTGAAGCTATACGCTTCTATGTAAGCTTTGCTTGCTCCTTTGCATTCGCTGAACGAAAAGTAATGGAGGGTAATGCAAAAATTATCAAACTAATTGCTCGTGATGAAGCTTTGCATTTAACAAGCACCCAACACATGATTAATTTAATGAAAAGTGGAAAAGACGACCCTGATTTGAAAAAAATCGCCAAAGAGTGTGAACCTGAAGTCATACAAATGTTTAAAGATGCTACACAACAAGAAAAAGACTGGGCAGATTATTTATTTCGTGATGGCTCAATGATTGGCCTAAATGCTGAAATACTTAAAGATTACCTTGAATATATAACAAATGTTCGCATGTCATCACTTGATCTAAAGCCAATTTTTGAAAATAGAAGCAACCCCCTCCCCTGGATGAAGCAGTGGCTAGATTCTGATAATGTACAGGTTGCACCTCAAGAAACTGAAATAACCTCTTACTTGGTAAGCGCCATTGATAATACTATCAATGAAGATGATAACGACTTCAGTGACTTTAAGCTATAAATGCTACATTCGATTAAATGTTTAAAATTGAATTTGACAAAAATAATGGAGAAACTGAGTTACTCTATGTTTACGGCGACGAGTCAATATTAACCGAGCTCGAATATCACAATGTCTTAATAAATCATAATTGTAGACAAGGTCATTGCGGAGATTGTATATTGCATTTAATTGAGGGAGAAGTTATCCATCAGGAAAGCCTTATCCCTCTATCCTTATCTCCTAAAGAAATTCTAGCTTGCCAATCAAGACCAATTACCGATATAAAAGTAAAAATAAGAGAGTAATTAATTCTTTATGAAGTCAATAACTGCTTGTGAATCACCTTGAAATACAATTCTGTTTTTCTTTTTTGAAATTTGATAATCATACATAGGATCATAATAATCTGTCAGCAATGCTTTAATAAGTGGGATATATAAATCAACCTCCGCATATTCTTGATGTTTTGCTAGGGCGCTATCCAGCATCCCTAATAAAAGCTTGTAACGAAGTCCGCCGAGTCTTTTTTGGATCTTAGAGAGACTACTCTTCCAGTAATTTGAAAATTGTTTAAAGCCATCAATTTCGTTGTTTTTTCGGAAACTATCCAACATATCAATAACATAGTCTTTAAGGCTTAATTGAATACGCTCTTCCAGACTAGCGCATAAAATTACTAAATCTGATTGCAATAATATATTTTTCAAATTAGTTGGTAAATATACTCTGCCAATATTACTACCTTCATCTTCAAGAATCAAAAAAGGGTTATTTTTTTTATGAATAAATTCAATTGCCAAAGCATTTTCAAAGGCCACCTGCGTAGGTTGTGGAAAAATATTCTGTCCAAAAGCGGATCCTCTATGATTAGCCAATTCTTCTAAATCTATACTATTTTCCAATTCACTAAGCAGAAGCGTTTTTCCACAACCTGTTTGTCCACCTAGAATCATAAAATTTGTCAATTCAATTATTTGATCTAGCTTTTTCATAAGGTAACGACGCATATCCTTAAAACCACCTTTGACACGGGGATATGTAATACCGGAAGATTCAAATATCCAATGTTGAGCTATCTCTGACCTAAGGCCTCCACGAAAACAATAAAGCGCGCCATTTGGATGCTTTTCAACAAAATCCAACCAAGCATCCATTCTATTCTTTTTTATATCTCCGCTAACTAATCGATGACCAAGTTTTATCGCGGAATTTCTTCCATTATCTTGATAATCTACACCAACTAAACGACGCTCTTTATTATTCATAAGGGGAATATTTAGAGAATTTGGAAAGGCGCCACGTTCAAATTCAACTGGAGCCCGAGTGTCAATTAAAGGTATATCGTTTTGAAATAAATACTGAAAATTGTCAATTTCTGGCAATTTGTTCATTGCAGTTGGATAATTTTAGAATTAGGTTTATTTTGTATGATTTTCCCTATTGTTTGTAGCTGTACACCATATTTTTCCAAAACACCATGAAGTGAATTTTTAGCCCTCTCAGAAGCAGTTATAAGCAAACCGCCACTGGTTTGTGGGTCAAACAATATAGAGCGTTGAATTGGAGATAACTTATCTACTTTATCACTATAACTTTCGAAGTTTCTTTGAGTTCCTCCAGGAATGCAACCTTCCTTCAAATAGCCATGCAAGTTTGGCAGAAGAGGAATTTTCTCAAACTCAATTGTTGCAGATACACTGCTACCCAAACATATCTCTAAAAGGTGACCTGCTAACCCAAAACCAGTAACATCTGTTATGGCATTGATGCCAGAAATTTTTGCAACTTCAGTGCCTATGTCATTTAACTTGCACATCTGACTTATTGCTTTTTGGTGGTCATCAAAATTAACTTTTTTCATTTTTTGTGCAGTTGACAATACCCCAACTCCTAATGGCTTAGAAAGATAAATTGAATCACCAACTTCGGCATCTGTATTTCTTTTGATGTCAGCAACATTAACAATGCCCGTAACGGAGAGACCAAAGATAGGTTCAGGAGAATCTATGCTGTGACCACCAGCAAGACTAATTCCAGCTTCAGTGCATATAGCCCTACCCCCTTCAATAACTTTAGCTCCAATTTCTGTGGAAAGCTTATCTAAAGGCCAACCAAAAATTGCTATAGCCATTAAGGGTTTGCCACCCATAGCGTATATATCACTCATTGCATTGCAAGCGGCAATTTTGCCAAAAATAAAAGGATCATCAACAATTGGCATAAAAAAATCTGTCGTACTAATCAATGCTCTGCCATCTCCTAAATCGTAAACAGCAGCATCGTCGTTTGATTCATTACCAACAATTAAATTTAAATCTTTAAATCTATTTTCTTGATTACCAAGAATTTCATGAAGCATTCTTGGCGAGAGCTTGCATCCGCATCCCGCACCATGGCTGTACTCAGTTAAATGGATAGAATTAATAGTGGAATTAACGGTGCTCAAGTAATCAGAATCCTTAGTCAAGATGAGAGTACTCTAATTCAAGTTTTTGATAGAGGTCAGACGGAGAAATATTTGGATATTTATCCATAATATTAAAAGCTACCACATTATCTTCAACTTTTCCCCATAATTTAATATATGAACCATTCTTATAGCCATGATTTTGTCGAAATGAGTTTAATTGATTTTTTACTACATACCTCCTGTAGAGATCCTCGGTGTCAATCCCAACATGGGACAATGCAACAAAAAAGAGATCGCTAACTTCTCGAATAGCGTAAATATCGTCACATTTAGTATTTGTCACAGAGGTACTTATGATTTTTTCAAAAACTTCAATTAAAGCTAACTCATTCAAGTCCTCTGAGGTTTTTATGGATAGGTATTTATAGGCGTAATCTTCATCATTTAGACGGATCAACTCTGACATAATAAAATGCCAAATGTCAACCAACTCTACTTTGATATTTTCCCAATCTGGCTCGGTATTAATATCTTTCCAATGCTTCCAATTAAACGAGTCAATTGCCTCAGAGGCTTCCATATAAATGCAACGATGCCAGCAGATTTCTCTACCTTCTTGGGTCATGTTTTCAAGCCAAATATCGCCATTTGTTTTGTTATTTAACTCCCTTTGGAGGGAAAACATTTGTTTTATAAAATTCATACTAAATGATATCTGGAATTGACTTAATTTGATTATAGTCTAACCAATTCTAAATAATTATTATTGTCAATAAATCGATAACAACTTCACTATTTAATACCCCGCACTATAGAAGTATCAATTTCTCTTGCCAAGGCATCAACAAAGGTTACTTCGAGTTTATATATAGTCTCTACATTACTGAGTTGATAAATCATTAATCATGGATTTTCAAATAATCAAAGTATAATTGTTTGTCAGAACCGAGCATTGTAATCTTTTCATATTTATAATTGTTTAATTTAATGGATGACGACGTTTTCAATTTCCCTTGTGACTATCCAATCAAAATTATTGGTAAAGATAAGCCTGATTTTGAGTCGACTGTATGTAATATAATTGAATTACATGTTGGTAAACTACATAAAAATCAAATTACTTCCAAAGTAAGCTCTAAAGGTTCCTATATTTCACTCACAGTAAGAATTATAGCTACAAGTCGTTCACAATTAGACGCCATAAACAAGTCACTACAAAATTGTCCAATGGTAGCATATCTTCTATAATACTCTTGTGATCAAAGTTCGCTCAAAAGGCATAACAAACTATCAAAAAACCTGGGAAGAGATGAAATCTTTTACAGAAAAAAGGCAACTTGATACGCCTGATGAACTCTGGTTACTTGAACATAAAAATGTCTTTACACATGGACTTTCGGGTAAACCAGAACACCTATTAAAAGAAACCAAGATACCTGTAATTAAATCTGATAGAGGTGGACAAATAACCTATCATGGGCCAGGCCAATTAATTATCTATTGCTTAATTGATATCAAAAGGCTGGGTATTGGTATAAAAAAAATTGTTTCCTTAATTGAACAATCATTAATTGAACTTCTATCTAATTATAATATTAACGCAAATACTATCCAGGGCGCTCCAGGAGTCTACGTAGAAGGCGCTAAAATTGCCGCCTTAGGTCTTAAAGTTAAACAAGGTAGGACATACCATGGATTAAGCCTTAATATTGACATGGACCTAACACCTTTTTCGCTAATTAACCCTTGCGGATATCCTGATTTAAAAGTTACACAAATGCGCGATTTAACGGATAATGTTTTGTCAATTAATGACGTTCAGAATGAACTTTCACAGCATCTAATTAAGCATGTCGCAAGATCTTAAAATTAAGGCCTTAAAGGGGGAGTCAAAAACAAATCGACTTAAAATTAAACCTGACCCCTTAAGGAAACCACTTAAAAAGCCTAGCTGGATTAGGATAAAACATAGTGGTTCAACAAAAATCAATGAACTAAAAAAAACCTTAAAAACGCAAAAACTATTTACAGTTTGCGAGGAGGCTCAGTGCCCCAACCTTAATGAATGCTTCAATCACGGTACGGCAACTTTTATGATTATGGGTCAAATATGCACCCGTAGATGCCCTTTTTGTGATGTCGCGCACGGCAAACCAAACGAACTAGATACTGAGGAGCCAATCCATTTAGCTGAAACTATTGCAAAAATGATGCTCAAGTATGTTGTCTTAACTTCTGTTGATCGAGACGACCTAAGAGATGGCGGTGCTTTGCATTTTACAAACTGTATTGACATGATTCGGAAAGCTATACCTACAATTAAAATCGAAATATTGACACCTGATTTTAGAGGTAGACTAGATAAAGCATTAAGAGTATTTCTCGATTCTCCGCCAGATGTATTCAATCATAATCTTGAGACCGTACCTAGCCTATATCCTAAGGTTAGACCTGGTGCAAATTATTTACATTCTCTTGATCTTTTAAAATGTTTTAAAGAACAACACCCTCACGTAATCACAAAATCAGGACTAATGTTAGGCGTTGGTGAGACAAAAAAAGAGGTCGTTAATGTACTTAATGATTTACGCAAACAAAAAGTAGACATGCTAACTTTGGGACAATACCTTCAACCTAGCCGCCATCATCTTGCTGTAGAAGAGTACATTGCCCCCGAACAGTTTAGTCAATACAGAGTGTTTGCAGAAGAGCTAGGATTTACTCAAGTAGCTAGTGGACCGATGGTTAGGTCTTCGTACCATGCAGACCTACAAGTCCAAGGGAAATTAGTTGTTTAATATTACTCTGGAAAATTGGAATCAAATATGACTATTGCGTATACTCCCGGTGAACCTTCAGGAATTGGCCCTGATTTAGTAATCATGTATGCCCAAAAATTAACTAAAAAAGACCTTTTAGTTTATTGTGATCCAGACGTTTTAATTGACCGAGCAAAACAACTAAACCTTCCAATCTCACTTAAGGAATCAAACTTAGAAATACACAATAAATCTGAGCTGAATATTTATCCAATCAGTGCTAATATTAAAGTAAAGCCTGGAAAGCTAGAGCCTGACAATGCAGTATACATATTAAATACCTTAAATCATGCAACTAAAGACTGTCTTAGTGGAAGATGCGATGGACTCTTAACCGGTCCAGTTAATAAAGGCATAATCAATGAATCCGGTATACCTTTTAGCGGCCATACAGAATTTCTGGCTGATCTAAGTGGTGTCAGTCGAACCGTTATGTTACTTGCAGCTAAAAAATTTAAAGTTGCTCTTGCAACAACACACATGCCACTAAAAGAGGTTTCAACTCATATAACTAAAAAATCACTCAGGGAAGTTATTGCTATTATCAGGTACAGTTTTAAATATTTTGGTATTGAAAATCCCCATATTTTGGTTTGTGGCTTAAATCCTCATGCAGGTGAAAATGGACATTTAGGCAATGAGGAGGTCGATGTAATTTGTCCTGTAGTAAATGAGCTTAATAGTTTGGGTTACAATTTAACTGGACCAGTACCTGCGGACACAGCTTTTACACCAGACTCTCTTAGCAAGGTCGACGTAGTGCTCACAATGTATCACGACCAGGGCTTGCCAGTGTTGAAAGCACAAGGTTTTAAGCAGTCAGCCAATATTACACTCGGATTACCATTTATTCGTACCTCTGTAGATCATGGTACCGCTATAGAATTAGCAGGCACCGGAAATATAAGCTTGGGAAGTTTTAATACAGCACTAAAGTATCTAGAACAACTACAAAACAATGTCTCATAAAGCTAGAAAGAAATTTGGTCAAAACTTTTTAAATGACAGGCAAGTTATTGAAAGAATTATATCTACAATATCTCCCAAAAAAAAGGATGATATAGTCGAAATAGGGCCTGGAAAAGGCGCTATCACTTTCCCTCTTCTTGGGCAATTAAATAAACTCAACGTAGTTGAAATAGATCGTGATTTAATTGCATTGTTGCAATCAAGTCAAAATACTAAACTTATAATCCATGAAGCAGATGCTCTTAGTTTTGATTTTAGTCAGATCTCCAACAACCTAAGAGTTGTCGGAAATTTGCCATACAATATCTCTTCACCGCTTCTTTTTCATTTACTCAATCAGAAAGACAATATCATTGATATGACTTTTATGCTTCAAAAAGAAATGGTTGATAGAATCGTCGCAAAACATAACTGTAAAGCTTTTGGACGTTTAAGCGTAATGATGCAGAGTTTTTTTGATGTAGATTCAATTATTACTGTGCACAAAGAATCCTTTAATCCTCAACCCAAGATTGAGTCAGCAATAGTTTATCTAAAAACAAAACAAAAACCACCAATAAGTGATGTTAAGTTGTTAGAAAAGATTGTCAAAGTATGTTTTTCTAAACGTAGAAAAACACTTAGAAATTGTTTAAAATCATATCTTAATCAAGAACAAACTGAGATTGATTTGTCAAAAAGAGCTGAAATGCTGAGCGTGAAAAACTTTATAACTCTTACTGAAGATTATGCAAAACAACATTGAAATTGAAGTAAAGGCAACATATCTCCCAAGCCAATCCGATGTTCCAAATAGCCAATATGCATACGCTTACACTATAACAATCACCAATAAAGGGGGTTCTGGTGTTCAACTAAGAACGCGTCGCTGGCTTATTGAGGACGAGACAGGTAATGTTGAAGAAGTTGTAGGGGAAGGGGTTATTGGTCAGCAACCTTACCTGTCACCGGGTGAAAGTTTTGAGTATAGCTCTGGCGCAATTATTAGTACAGAAACTGGCTCAATGAAAGGCTCTTATGGCATGATTAACGATGATGGCAAGCGCTTCGATGCTGAGATTCCTGAATTAGTCCTCAGTGAACCCTATACACTTCATTAAATCATAATATGGACTATGCAATAGGCGATGTTCAGGGTTGTTATGACACGCTTCAAAAGCTCCTGAATAAAATTAAATTCTCAGAGGATAAAGATCGGCTATTTTTTTTAGGTGATGTTGTAAATCGAGGCAAAAAATCACTAGAAACTTTACGCTTCATCAGTTCACATAAAGATAACGTAAATATGATTTTGGGCAACCATGATTTTCATTTATTAATGTGTACACTTACGTCTCATAAACCTAACTCAAAAGACACCTTTTTCGACATCCTAGAGGCGCCTGATAAAAATATTCTTATAGACTATATGCTCTCAAGGCCGCTACTCATTGAGCAGCAGGGATTTTTATTAGTACACGCTGGCATTCCGCCACAATGGAGCAAAAATGAGGCATTTCTTCATGCTGAACTAGTTCAAAATCAGTTACAAGATGATAATACAGAGCGTTTTTTGTCAAAAATGTATTCTAATGAGCCAACAAAATGGTCTAATAGCCTAGACATTGAACAAAAATCGAGATACACGATTAATGCCTTAATGAGAATGAGATTTTGTAAAAATAATGGCGAGTTAGAATTTAGTAATAAAATGAATGCTGACAATGAGCCGAAGGGATACAAAGCTTGGTTTCTTCACGAAAATAGAATACTTAAGAATAAAGAAATAGTTTTTGGGCATTGGTCAACACTAAGGGATATAAGACCTAAAAACATTTATCCTCTTGATTGTGGATGCTTTTGGGGTGAATATCTTTGCGCGTTACGACTGAACGACAGAGTCCAATTTTCACAAAGATCAATCGAATCTAATTAGATGTTTCCAGTTCTCAAATTAACTGCACCTTCATAAACAAATTCAGCAGGTCCAGATAGATAAGCATTTTTGCCATCAAACTCAACAAATGCATCGCCACCAGTCAAATGTACTTTAACTTTTTCATCAAGAAGTTCTAATTTAATGCCATGTACCACTGCTGCGCATGCTCCTGAGCCACATGCTAAAGTTTCACCAACTCCCCTTTCAATAACCCGCAAATAGATTTCGCCGCTATTGATGATTTGCATAAATCCAACATTAACGCTTTCTGGAAAATAATTAGAATTTTGTACCTTAGTCCCAATACTTATAATATCATTGCTATTAATGTCTTCTATATGAATAATTGCATGCGGATTGCCTATCGATAAAACGCCCATTTTTTGCCCTTCAATGAGGTATTCTGTTTCAGTTTTTTCAAAATTAAATGGGATGTTATTCGGCTCAAAAACTGGACTACCCATGTCTACTAGCACTGTATTGTCATGATTAATCGTAAGTTCAAGTATTCCAGAAATAGTTTCAACCCTTATTACACTTTTAGTTATTAAATTGTTCTTTTCAACAAATCGCGCAAAGCATCTTGCGCCATTCCCGCACTGGCCAACCTCCGAACCATCAGCGTTATAGATTACATAACGAAAATCGACATCTTCCAAACTAGAATTTTCAACCATGAGAAGTTGGTCAAAACCAATACCAAGCCGGCGGTCAGCTAATCGATGAATTTCTTCAGTTGAGAGAGAAACATCACCATCAATATTGTTTATAACAATGAAGTCGTTTCCTAAACCTTGCATTTTTGTAAAATATAGCATGTCGCCATTTTAACCTTATGTGTTTATTCTATTGACTTTATGTAAATTGATTTATTTATTATTATGATTACACCAAGCAGTATAAATCTTAGTAAAGATAGAAAAACTCTAACTATAAAGTTTAAGTCTATCGACTACTCTCTTTCAAGTGAGTTTTTACGTATTCACTCACCTTCCGCAGAAGTTCTAGGCCACGGCCCTGGACAAGAAACACTTCAACTCAATAAAGAGAATGTTGACATAAATACAATCAGACCAGTTGGAAACTATGCAATTGCAATTCATTACAGTGACGACCATACAACGGGACTATATTCATGGAACTACCTTAACTACCTCGCACTCAATCAAAAAAAACTATGGAGAGAATATAATCAAAAAATAATTAACTTAAAAAAAATAACAAATTTTAATAATACTGGCGCCTAAAATATGATTTATATAAAGATATAATTATCTTAAATTTATGAAGAGTTAGCTTACCTACTAAATATATATTTTGTTAAAATTGAACTTTTTCAACTTGATTTATTTGATGTAATATGAAATTCATTTCAATAACTTTATTATCAACAAACTAATATGAAAATTAGAATTATACAAATTATCTTCTTTATATCTGTATTTCTCTCTTTTCAAAGTTTTGCGGAAACCATCAATAAAATTGAATTTTCTGGCCTTAATCTAACCCCAAAAAGCACCGTTATGAGTAGATTACCAGTCAAAATTGGTGATACATATAATTCCACTACATCAAATAAAATCATAAGTTCACTTTTTGATACTGGCTATTTTTCTGATATTCAAGTTGAATTGAACAATGATATTCTCCTAATTGCTTTAATAGAGAATCCTCGTA
>Ga0208640_1000352_pt1 | contig 20549 bp, 20 predicted proteins | sample ETNtaG_23_FD_185774 | JGI IMG/M metagenome (GOLD analysis project Ga0208640, IMG submission 185774) | Marine microbial and viral communities from oxygen minimum zone, Eastern Pacific Ocean - ETNP201310SV72 (SPAdes) (version 2) | ecosystem: Environmental > Aquatic > Marine > Oceanic ... | reverse complement strand
GATGGAGACAAATACGTTGGAGAATATAAAGATGGTAAAAAACACGGACAAGGAACTTACACAAAGTCAGATGGAACAGTTGAGAAAGGCATCTGGGAAAACGGCAAATTAGTTGAACCAAATTAAAATGAAAAAACTATCTCTATACGTGTTTCTGTTTTAAGGAATTATTGTCCTATATTAAGAAAGATTCCCACATGATTCATGCACCTGACTCAACGTCAATTAAGGTGTAAGATTAGAGTGACATGAAGAAAACGATAGCGATCATAGTTTTAGGTTTGGGATTAATGTTTAATCAGTCTGCTAAAGCAGAAAAATGGCATGAATGGTTTAAAAAATATCCATACTATTTACCCAACAATAAAACTGGAGAAACTATAAATTTTATTAAAAAAATAAAATTAGATGATCCCGTTTATAATAAAATATCTAAAAAAATAATGAACGATTATTTTGAAGTTTCGGGACCCAAAGCTTTTGCAGTTAATCAATTAGGAATGATTGCTTATGCTAAAGGAAATAATGAATATGAAGCAGTCATAAACGCACTTGCGAAATGTCAAAATTTAAAATCTAAAGATTATATAAAAGAAGAGGAATTAAAAAAACACGAAAAAGAATTTGGATCACCGAGACTTTGTGTACTTGTTAATGTTGGAAATAAAACTTTAACTTATAAAGAACAAACAAAATGGTCTAAAAAAGTAAACGAAGTTCCAACTATAGTTGAAAAATATTTTGAAATCAAAAAATTAGAAAATGGGACTATTGAAGCACCAGAAGTTACACCTGGAGAAATAGAAATAAAAGAGCCAGATAAAGAACCACCCATAATAGAGATAGCAGAACAAATTACCGTTAATGATCCTCATTATATCATTGAAGGCAAGGTTTCAGATAAAGGTTCTGATAAAATTTATGTAAAAGTAGATGGACAAGATGTTCCAGTTGATGAAAAGGGGAAATTTAAAATTGATCGTTACAGTCCTGTAGATGAAGTAGTTAAAATTGTTGCTCGTGATAAATGGGGCAATAAAACAACCAAGGTTGTTCAGGTTAAAGTTGAAATTAAGGAATCTCCAGTTGTTAGGGATTATCCAAATCTCAATCCCTCAAAAATTATTGCTTATAAAAATAGTGATAGCATAGCTATTATTATTGGTATTGAAAAATATAAACATATATTTGAATGCATCTATTGTAACCGAGATGCTAGTTTTTTTAGGGAATATGCAATCAGAGCTTTGGGAATTGAATCATCCAATATAAAATTACTGGTGGATAATAAAGCAAGTAGGGGAGAAATCCTTAAAGCTTTAAAAATTTGGTTACCAAGAATAGCGGGTGAAGGTGCAAAGGAAATTTACGTCTTTTTTTCAGGTCACGGTTTAGCTTCCTTTGGTGGATCAGACTTATATCTCTTACCTCAAAATGGGAATTCCCAATTATTAGAGGATACCGCCATTAGCAGATCAGAACTTATTTCACTTATTCAAACAGTTAATCCAAAATCGATTACGATGTTCTTTGACACTTGTTATAGCGGTCAAACTCGAAATGAACGTATGCTGATTGAAAAGCTAAAACCTATTATTATTGTTCCTGACGAAAAGGAAATGCTGCTAGACAATTTAACAATTTTTTCCGCATCAGAATTTGATCAAGTCTCAGGAAGCATTGAAGAGGCACAGCATGGAATATTTAGTTACTATTTAATGAAAGGCCTGGAAGGCGAAGCAGACGGCAATCAGGACAATCAAATTACCAACGGCGAACTTATTGTCTATCTCAAAACTAAAGTCAGCAAAGAAGCTTTCACCCAAAACAGGGAACAAGATCCAACGCTAACTGGAGAAGCCGTCCAAGTATTGACGAGGTATCAATGAAGAAATTTCTTATTACACTGTTTTTGGTTTTGTTTTTTTGTAGTTTCGCCAACGCTAACATAACTTTTAAAAATTGCAGGCTAGAACCTAATTATGGTCTGGATGCAATTTTTACTATAAATTTAGGCCAACGATCAATAAAAGTTAAAGATACCTATGAGTTGCAAGAAAGGACACGGATCTTTAATATTAAAAAATATTATGGAAATATTATTACTTCATCCAATATAATAAACTCTTCCGACACCCCTCCTGGAGGGATAGAGTTTCTAACCCAATATGTTATTGATGAAGTTATATTTGATTTAGCAAAAAAAACTGTTTCAGCTAATTTTTCTAAGAAATCCAGTATTCCTGAAGGTTTGAGTCGTATTCTTGATGAAGGAGAAAAAGCGGGCAAATTTAAATGGAAGGTATCGTCGACCTGCAAAGTTGAAGATCCGTATGCAATGATTCCAGTAGAAGAAAAACCCGAAGATACAACAAAATCTGTAGAACAAGAACCCGAAGATACAACGAAGCCAGAAGAGGAAAAGCCTGAAGTTGTAGAAAAGCCAGAAGAAATAAAGCCTGACGAGACAACCAAACCTGTTGATGAAAATGAACTGGTCATCATTGGTTCCGGATCGGGATTCTTTGTCAGTAGCCAAGGGCATATCGCAAGCAACGCTCACGTGATTGGATTTTGTAGAGAAGTTAAAGTTTACGAAGACGGTAAAGAAATCTTTCTAGATATTGTAGCTACCGATATGGTAAACGATATAGGGTTGGTTAAGGGCAAGTTTAAAAACAATCGCTATCTCAATATCAAAGTGAGCGGAGCTGAACTTGGTGAAGATATCGTCGCTTTTGGTTACCCCTTGGTTGATAAACTTAGCGATAGTGTAAAGCTGACAAAAGGTATTGTGAGTGCTCTGAGCGGACCTTACAACAATATTGCACTGATTCAAATTGATGCGGCGCTGCAACCGGGAAACAGCGGAGGCCCTGTTTTAAATATGTCGGGCCAAGTGGTTGGTATAGCATCTTCTGGACTTGCCAAACTCAAAATGGCTGAGGAACAGCAGATCCTTCCAGAAAACGTGAACTTTGCCGTAGCGGCCCCAACCATTGCTACCTTTTTAAAAGCCAATAAAATTAATGTTTCACCGGGGACTAACGAAATTTATAGCACTAAAGAATTAGCCAAAATCGGTGAGCCCGCAACGGTCCAATTGTTATGCATGAACACCATGGAGTATTATGAAGAATTATTAAAAGCAGAAAAGTCTAACGAGGCGTTATTGGATTTAAGATGAAGCGATGAAAAATTAACATGAAAATAATTATTTTGGTACTAGTTGCAAATCTATTGTTAGTTGAATGTTCGTCGACACTGATCACTAAAGTAAGTTTAAATGAGATACCAAGAATTGAAAAAGATGACTATATTATAATTGCATTTGAAGGATACAATATTGACACCGATATAAAACAAGAAGCTGAAGTTGGTAGTTACGTTGAAATCGAAGATATAATAAAAAATCACTGCAAGAAAAGAAATAATAAAGCTTATTATACAACTCACTACCTTGATAAAATTTATTATTCTTATGAACCAGGATTTAAAGCAACTGGACAAAGATATTGGTGCGCCAAAACACTAGAGGATGCGAAGAAACTTTATAAGGAATACTTAAGAAATCCTCCAGATGAATATTTAAGTGGAAATCAAAGAAAGTTTGCTAAAAAAAGTTTGTATTGGATAAAAAACAATCAATTAGAAAATATTAGGGAAGAACTTAACCACATGACTTATTATGCAAAAATTGCGGAACTTTCACCAAATTAATAAAACGAAAAAATTATCTCTATACTTCTTTCTGGTTTTGATGTTTTGCAATGTTGGGTTTGCATTACCAGAATCTACTAAAAATAATATTATCAACACCATTGAAAGAAATTCCATGGTATCAAAAGCAAAATTTGGTCACGATGAAGTTGGCGGTGACTCTAGTTACACAATTTTTTGGATATGGATGCCAAAAATTTCTGGAAAAGACTATAATGCTATTGCGGATTATTTCTGTCCAGTTTTTAAAGTTAATGGGCTGAGTGGAATAACTGTATCAATCAAAAAAAGTGGCACATACAATACATTAGGCAGAGCTTATTGTAGATAAATCATGAAAAAACTTTTAACCTTAAGATTGATCATAGTTTTTTTATGCCAATTTTTATCGTTATCGTTGGCAATAGCACATGAGGCTCCTAAAACAACTGAGGCTAAACAAAAGTATATTCAAAATTATCTTCAATTGTTCGAGATAGAAGCAAAAATCATTAATACTTATGGGGATGAAAAAAAACCAGCTGTAAGATATGCAATAAAAAATATAGGAAGTGAAGCTTTAACAGAAATAAAAGTTGTAATTTACTTCTTAGATGAAAATGGCAATCCTTTCCTTGAAAAAGCTGGTTTTCCAGTTTCAGAATATAGCTTTGATTTAAAAATACTTAAACCTAATTACACATATAGAATGGATAAAAATAAATATAATGTTTTTGACAATTTAGGTGATGAATGGTCTGGAAAAGTAAAAATAGAAATCGTTGATATAGAATTTGCGGAATAATGAAAAAACTTTTAGGGATCGTGGTTCTGGGTTTGTTGTGGTGTAACGTTGGGCTTGCTGAAAGCAAGAACCTAAAACTTCTTAACATAAAACTTCTTGAAATCGAAAACCAAATGGATTCATGTATTAATTCAAAAGATAAAAATATATGTGAAAAGTTTCTTTTGGAAAATCCACTTTTGTTAGAGATATATGGTAATGAAGAATTTGCGAAATTAGCTAATTCAAGCAAATGTCAAGTTGGCGCTAGCACAAAATGTGGTGCAGTTATGTCAAGAATTACAGCTAAAAGTCTTCAGATTATAGAATTTATCCCAGATCTATATTAATGATGAAAAAGTTTCTAGGGATCTTGATCCTGGGTTTGTTGCTACAAGGATGTGCTACTAGTGACAAAATTATTTCAAGCGGCAAAGTTTATAAAGATATGTCTAAAAGCGAACTTCAAGATGCTTTCATGTTCTCGTTGCCAGGTGAAGATCCATTTATTCCTGGTGGAGGTTCAGAATTTATTGTTGGCAATAATATCGAAATATTATGGGGTAAATCTAGGAATCAATTTTATGTTTTTAAAAATGTTTCAGAACAAAATTCTTGCGGAATCGTATTATGCAAAATTGGAAACGGAACTTTAGAATCTTGGCACAGCAGTTTAAATGATGCCAGAGATTCAATAAAATCTAAAACCAAAATAAAGGCCAAGAGTCAAAAAGATACTAAATCTTCCAAAAGCAAAACTACCAACAAAATAAAAAAGACACCGTCAACGCCCAATGACATTCAAGAAAAAAGGAGAAAATTAATAGATAAATTTATTGGATACAACATTATTGAAAAAGTAGAAATACCTGGTTCACTACCAAGAGTTTGGGTTACTCCAAAATTTTTTATGACAACGTTTTCTGAAAAAAAAACATTAATGAATCTTATTTACTCATACTATTATACAAAAAATCCAAAATACGACATAGTCAGAATATTTGACAACATGACTGGAAAATCAATCGGCAGCTATAGCCCGATTTATGGATTAAAAATAAAATATTAATTATGAGAAGATTTGTTTATGTAGTTTTTATTTTTATTTTAACTTCCTGTTCAACAATTCTCTCTTTTAGAGATACTGTTTCTAGCGATTATATAAAAATTGAAAGAACAGATATTACTCTTTCAAAAGCATTTAAAGAATGTGAAGTTTTAGGAGAAATGGCTAGGGGTGAAATGGTTACAGATGTATTAAGCGAAGTGGATGATTATTGGAAAAATAGGAATATAGTAGTAGATAAATGTATGCGTTCAAAAGGTTTTGAATTAAAATGAAAAAACTATCCCTATACGTATTTCTGGTTTTAATGTTTTGTAACATTGCAGAAGCGAAAATTGATTGGCAGAAAAGAAATTTGTGTGAGAAATCTAAATATAAAGATTTATGTTCTAAAATTTTAAATAAAAATCTAGTTGGCATAAATACGATAGTGAATTTTAAATTTGATAAAGGAAAAATTATTGCATTAATAATTGTTAAAAAAGGAGAAAATATGAGTTTGCTTCAAGACCCTGACCCAAGTTATGTTGCAAAATACAAAGGTGAATATCTTGTTTATGAAAATCTTGATGGCATATTTGTAACGGAATTTGCACCTTCTGCCCCAATGGAACATTTAATATGTGATAATTCAAATAAGTGTGTCAACACTAATTCAATAGCGCCTTAACTTTGCTGTCTGCTCTTTTTGCCTGAAATTGCTATACTGAAAAAATGAAAAAACTATCTGCTTACCTATTTCTGCTTCTCTTCACCCTTCAAATCCCATCCTGGGCTGATAATCACTGCAATCAGCGGATGCCTAGTAATTCTAAAGAGACTATTCTTAAGCATAGCCCTGCTTGGTTTTTAAATCCTCCTCCAGATACTGAAGAAATCACCTACGGTGTCGGTTATGCCGCTTCGGCCCAACCATTATTTGCTCACGACAAGTCTTTCTTTCAGGCTCGACAAAATATTACTTGCAAAAAATTTTCCGTATGCACTACAGTAACAAATGAATCTGATGGCAGCACTACAACTGTTTGCAAAGTAAAAGAAGCCACGTTAGATAAAATCATTATTGTTAAAACTCATATTGAGGAGGATTCACAAATTTATTATGTTTATACCCTCGTTAAGACAGCCACGGCTGAACCAAATTAACACGCATTTTTCTTCTGAATTTGTTAGAATTTATGCATGAGAAGGTTTCTAACGATCTTGGTTCTGGGTTATTTGTTTTTTAGTAGTCCCAGTAGGGCTGAAATAATATTTGAAAATTGTTTATTAAAGCCAACATATGAAAATGGAACAATTTTTAAGATATATTTGGAAAAAAAAATTGTCCGTTTTAAAACGGCAAAAGGTGGACACGGAATTTTAAATATAGATAAGCATTATGGAAACATAATTTACACTGGAGAAGTAAGAAAATTTCCAAATGGTAAACAAGATGTACTAGATAATTTTAATAAAAATTTTAATTTTCTGCACTTTTTTAATATAGAAGCTAAAACTTTAAAAATAACTTTGTTCCCAAAGGGCAATGCATCAAGAAAGTCGCTTAGATTTTATAAAAAAGGTCTTAAGGATGGAAGTATAGATGAACAAGTGCAATCAATCTGTAAAGTAACGGATGTATATAAAGAAATTGAAGCTAAAATAGAGGAAGAAAGAAAGAGACAGGCAGCAATAGCAGCAGAGGCAGCAAAAAAATGGGTTAAAAAAAATAAACCTATATTACTAAAAAAAGTAAAAGCGAAAATAAATGAATACGACAAAAAAATAAAAAAAATAAATGAAGATTTTGACAGATTAGATGCCGCATTGAAGCAATATGTGAGTACATTTAATTTTGCCAAGGATGGCGCAGAAAAAACATTTAATATAACGGGAAATAAAGCCAATAAAGACATCAAAGAAAAATTAAAACTACTAACTCAAAAAAAGAAATTACTTCTAAATGAAACTAAAATAAAAAAGTTTGAATCTAAACTTGACGGAATTTATAAAAGGATAGGAATGCTAGAAGGGTTATATAATTATAAAAATATAATAAAATTAAAGAAAAAAATTGATCAAGAAACAAAAAGTAAAAACAAAATAAAAGGTTACGAAGAAGATTTTAAATCTCTTAAGTCTAAAAAACTTGGATCTCATGAACTTGAAAATGCCATTGTTCAATTAAATGAAGAGATTACAAAAGAAAAAGATCTTATTAAAAGTTCCGTAATTTCACTTAAAGAAGAAATCGATATTCTTGATGCTGAATTAAGCAAAAAAAAAGATTTGTGGAAGTATTTGAAATTTCCGATACCTTTGAATCCGTTTGCTCTTTTACAAATGCTTAAATCAATATCGATTAACAAAGATTTCTAAAGACAAGAAAATCAATCAGATCACAATCCAGTGTGATCATATTGTGCTAACAAGATACTTTTACTTTAATTACCTTGGATTTCCTTTTCAAGGTCTTGGAATGCTTTACCAGCTGATACAGAGCCTTCGAGAAGATCGTTATTTTTTATTTGAGATATTAGAATTTTATTTGCTTTACCATAAAGGAATTCCACAACTGTATATGTTCTGTAATTAGATCCAATTTCTATTGTTTTCGATTTATATTCATCAAAACCTATTATATGTGCTTCTTTGATTGTATTAATAGTAGCTTGTTCCATTTCGTTATAAATATCTGAAATTTCTCCTGTTCCCACTTCTTTTAAAAATAGTTTTGTTTTGGAACTAATATAACTATCGAGTTTGTCAGCGAGATTTCTCTTTGCTGCAATGGTTGCTTTATCCATAGATGTTTGCATGTCCTGAGAGACGGCTGTACCTTTGGCATAGAGAATTTTTTTACTTTTTGGAAGATTTTCGAACCATTTTGGTACTTCTTTAAGAGTTGCCCTGGCAATAGCTTTTTTTTCAGCATCTCCTCCTAGATCAGGAGTTGCACAGTTCTGCAACAGAACAAAAGAAAATAGAATAATAATATAAGCGGCTAATTTCATTAATATAATTCTAAATCAAAAGATCTTTAAAAGGAAGCCATATCTTCTCAACCCTTTAAATTTGTAATTTTTCTAAGTTTTTTTAGTTTTACTTTGGCAGCTTTGGTTTTCATAAGTTTCAATTGGTTAATGACATTCATAACATCAAGCTGAGCGCCTTTTTTGTGATATATCAAGCCTGCCGTGTATAAATAATCCGCGGCCTTTTCATTAAAATTCAAAATGAAATAAATTATTCCTGAATTAAAATAAGCAAATGCGTTGTCTTTATTTTTTTCAATGGCCATTTTATACGCAGCCAATGAACGATCAAATTTGTCATTTTTTGAATTAATAAATCCTAATACATTATAATATTGATAGTTTTTTTTATTAAGCTGTATGGCTTTAATGATTTCTTTGTCCGCTTGATTGTATTTTTGTAAGGCAATAAGAGCTCTGCTTCTAAGAAAGAAAACATAATGCTCTTTGGAGGTATTGCTTAGGCTATCCAATTTCTGAAGAGCATTTTCATATCGATCATTTTCAATTAAAAATTCTGCATATTTTGTTTTGTTATCGTCAGTAAGCTGATTCATCAGAGGTTCGATCAAGTCGATTTTTTTATCAAGTTCAATATTTGATTCTAAGATTTTATCAAAGTCCTTGATGTAAGTTATGTCGGTATCTTTGGATATAACTAAGGTATCAAATTGTATCTCCTCATCTTCTTTGAACATTGCTTGTGACGCTAAACTATATTCGGGAATCGTATTAGATATTCGTCGTGCCAAATCTCCGATAATTCTGAATTGTTGTTCTTCGGATATATTCTTGGCAGCCTCCATTGCTCCAAGTAGGATATCCACAGTATTTAGAGGTAACTTCCCACCGCTAGAGCTCGATATGTGTGAAGCCCTCCAGATTAAATTCTTATTCTTGGCGTTATATATTGAAAAAATACCCCCAACCGAATTTCTTGAAAAAAAACCTAGGTTGGCAATACTATAGATATTTATCCTACCAACAAAATAGGAATTACAATTTTCTCTCAATGACAATTTTCCAAAATTGTCTCCAGGAAACTTTTCTTTTAAATAATCAAGCCGTGATAGTTCCACATCTTGTATAGCTAGGGGTGAGATGTAAGCGTAAAAAATCTTTCTCATATTAACTTTATCCTTCAGGCTAACTTTAATTTTGCTCTCAAATTCCAAAGGAAATATTGCTAAACAAGTGATTGGATTTTTTTTATATTCGTCTTGCACTTTGTACACAACCTTTTTCGTTAGCGGAATTCCTTTAGGATTTGTTCGTTTTCCTTTATCCACATATACAATCTTATTTGTACACCCTAAGACAAAAATAAAAATAATAAGGAAGCTAATTTTTAAGTACGTCATAGATTATTGTCTCTTTTCGTTTTTTGTTATTAGGTATTTCATAAATTATCGCTTGAAAATTTTTAAATTCATAATCTTTTAAAAAGGTAATTTTTTTTTTAGTTGCCAGCACAATCAAATATTGATCGATATGTTTCTTACCTTGTACTTCATCGGGGTATTTAGCTTTTAATTTATATCCCTTTTCTTTGCCTGGTATTATTCTTTTGTTTTCGATTTTGTTATCTTTTTCATATTTGTTTGGAAATATTCTCGATACTTGGTTTTCCTTGGATGCGTAGGGATTCCACGAAAAAATATTTACAAACATTTTTGTACTAGGTTCTATCTGGATCATGTACTCTTCGAGATCTCTAAAAAACCTTTTATTGCTCCTTGCATTAAAATGAAAATTTGGATCTGGTTGATGCTTGGGCTTATCGATACTTGCTATAATCTGACATTGACATATAGAAAAACCTTCCTGCTTTGTCACCCCGCTTGTTTTCTTTTTAATTTTGTTAATCGTTCCATCGGAGGTGATGAGGGTGTACTGATTAAGTTCACATTCAACGTTATCCGATTCAGAGCAACGCAAAAAATCACTTGCATGAATTTTTTCACCAAAAACTTTACTGAGGGCATTTATTTTGGCCTTTTCAAAAGCAAGTTCACAAGCCCTGGATTCCGATACATTCGGACCAAATCTATATTCTCCGTATCCACCGTAATCTTTTGCGTTGGCTGCAAAAATATAAAATCCACAAAAAAGAATAATGAAAACTAATAATCGCATGCTTTTATCATACACCCAAATATATTCTTATGGAACGTAATGATAGTAACTTTCGTAATAGAAAATTTGGCTTGTAAATATCCATCTTGCTTCAATATTGAATATTCTGTATCTTTAAAGTAATGAAAAACACCTTTTCTACTATTGTTGTTCTTTTTGGACTTTTAATTTTTCTTAATGGGGTGACCACAACTAAAGATGGTTCAAAAGTTCGCCCTGCTGGTGGATGCGCGACAACTACCTCAACTAAAACAACTCAAACAAAGGGAGATGTTAGCTGTAAACCAGAAGAGGAAAGAACTTTTATAGAAAAAACTTTATGCTTTCAATTAAAACAATTTGGCCTTGTATGCAAGCTTGACCTAAATTGTGAAAGGGCTGAAAGAAAAAAAATAGAAGAAGCAATAGAAGAGAAAGATGAAGAGATAGAAGAGAAAAGTGTAGAGATAGGAGAATTAGAAAAAAAAAGTAGAGATTTAGCAACTTGCGTTCCGTTAGAATCTAAACATTTAGCTACAGCCAATACAAATTTATTTCAAGATTCAAATGATGAATCAAAAGTTACAGCAGAAATCAAAAAGGACGAAGAACTTATATTTATAGGAAGGGCTACCGAAGATGATAAAAAAGATTGGATTTTTGTTTTTACCAAAAAAAACTGTAAACAAGGTTATGTAAATGAAAAATATGTCAAGGCTAAAATTACTGATGATGTAGGCCCTGATCTTCCAGACGATAGATTAATTGATATAATCGAACCAAGGTGGGCAAAAGAGAATAAATTAATTGTAATAGAAAAAGAGGGACCCAATTCTTTAGCTGGAAGAATTCAAGCCAACAAAATTGATCAAATATTCATTAATGGAGAAGAAGAATTTATTGAAAGTGATAATAGTTTTTCTAAATTAGTTAATGTTCCTAAAAATGGTTTAGAAGTCAGAATTGTTGGCCACAAAGATGGAACAAAAGTTGATAGCTTAGATTTTAAGATTCAGGTTGGTTACTAATTTTTTAAAAGATCCTGTATATGGTCACACGAAATACTAAAATTAAATTTTTCATCACCAAAAGTATTGATACCAATTAAATAACCATTTTTGTCAAACAAAGGACCCCCTGAACTACCTCCTGCTATAGCTGCGCTATGATTTATTATTTTAGTGTCTTCTGCAATTTCATATTCTCCATAAACAGTCAAACCCGATTCGCCCGCTCTACCAAGATAATTAATTGTTCCTTCGGCAGAATGTCCTTCCAAACCTTGTGGCGTACCTATTGTTCTAACATAATTGCCTCTGGCAAGTTTATCAAATCTTACACATCTTTTTATAGGTACCATTGATAATTTAAATTCTTCATTACTTTCTTTTTTAAGAATGCATACATCGTATTTTTCTTCTTTTTTATAAATAGCTGCTAACGCAAAATTTTCTTTGTTTATATTTTTTACTAACAAAACTCTATTTGGTTTTTCTGATGATATTAAAGCAACGTGACAGTTGGTGGCAATTAGCCTTTTACCAACTATAATTCCAGATCCACCACCAACCGGAACAATATTGTCTTTACTCTTACCTTCATAAATAACAATTAGGACAGTAGATTTTTCTAACTTTGCAATAGAGGTTTCCGGTGGCGTTATGACTGGTTGAGCGCATTTTCCATCAAGACAAGACTCTTTGAGTTTTTCCAAGCAATTATTATAAGAGATTAAACCAAATTTTTTTGCCCTTATACATTCTATTTTAGCTATTTTTTCTTGATCTTTATTTAATTCTTCAAAAGTTGCAAACTCATGTCCTTCTTCTAAAAAGTTTTGCATTACTTCTAATCCACACACCTTTTCATTGGTGCTACTTTCGCATTCATATTTGATTGCATCCCTATGTCCTTTAGATGTTTTTGAGCCTCCATTATCCCCACAAGCAAAAATGAAAAAAAACGACAAAATAAAAAGTATTTTGATAATAGCTTTATAAAAAAAATGCATTTTTTTTAAATATTTGAATTTATCCACCCCCATTTAAAATTGCCTAATTGATCGATCACTATTTGCAATTTTTGTATTTAATTATATTACAAATACTTAAAATAAAGAACACATTCTATTCGTGTATGTATGAGTTTATAAATTTGATTTATATCAATTTTTTTTTATGAATTAATTTTCTTTTATGAGCTAATTTCTTTAAATTTATTACAATTACTAAATAAAACTACTCATAAGTTCATTTTACCAGAATCAATTCCTAGACATTGTGGCTAATTAAATAATAGAATTACATTTTGTATAAATCGGATATATGGATGAAAATAAAAAATATAAATAATTTATTTATAAATTTTTTAATTTTCAGTATACTATTTTCCTTTACTTATTTGCAAAGTAAAGAACTTTGCATTCCAGATTTTGAATTAGATACTCCAACTGTTAACGTAACACCTTTGATTGATGCTGATAAAAATCCAGTATATGTTTTATTTGATGGTTCTTTGAGTATGAAAGGTTTTGTAAATCCGTCAAATCAAGATACAAATCTTTATGTAGAAGTAATAGACGATCTTCAACAAATTGCTGAAACTATTGGAAACGAAACACATTATTTACGTTTTGGAAGATTTGTAAAATCTATTACAGAATCTGAAGCAGCAAGAGCAACTGATCCATCATTTTATACATGTCCTCATAATCCTGCCAATTGTGATAATCAAGAAACACGACTGGATGAAGCTATAAAAACCACACAACTAAATAAGGACGCTACATATATAATAGTTACAGATTTATTTATTGAAAACAAAAACCTAATTGGGGGCAAACTTCATCAATTAAAAAAACCTTTAAATAAAGTTTTAGATGATGGAAAATCAATTGGAATTGTCGGAATAATGAATTCATTTAATGGAACTATTTATGGTATTCCAATAAGCGGTGGTGGAGTAGCTACATATTCTAGGGCAAATAAACGACCATTTTATATCATGATTATTGGTGATCAAAAAAATATTCATAAGGTTAAAACAAAATTAGAAAAACAATATTTTACTAATAAAGGAGATGAATATAAATTTTCATTAATCACAAGTAACCCTATAATTCAAAATTTAAATATAAATAAAAAAATCAATGGAAATAATCTCTTTAAATCTAATAATCAGCCTTCTGAATTTAAATTTGAGTATATAAAATCAAAATTACCTCTCTATCAATTTAATACAAATCAAAAAAGGCATCTTACATTTACAATAAAAAAACCTGAAATTCTTGTACCTGGTTCAAGCGGTATATCAAATTATGAAATTAAAGAAATCTTATGGAACAGCAGTGAAGTAAAATGTAAAAAAATAAATAGCGATAAAACTTGGAAAAAAGCAAAATTGGATACTATCAGTACTTGGAGTGAAAAAATCCCTGGCGGCTTGTATGATGAGGTTACCATTGGTCTCTTAAAAGAACTTAATGTAGACTCAAAGAAAAAAAAATATCCTTTACAGAAACTATGGAGAGGTTTTAGATATTTTCATTTAGTAAATATTTATGCTGACAAACCAGGCAATATATCCGAGGATACCTTTAAAGACTGGTCAATTACAAAAGCACAAGCCCAAAAATTCATAGAAGAGGATCCCGTTGCATTTAAAACCTTAAATTTAGTTAAGCTTGTTAAAGTTTTAAACGATGTTGCAAATGAAAGATTTAAACCAACTCTAATAGCCAGTATTGCTTTAGATTTTAAATTAACAAAATAATTATGCTTAGAATATTTAAATCATTAACTTATTCAATAATTGGACTGATGAGCTTAGGTTGGTTGAGCATTATCTTTATAACATCTATGTTTGTAGGACCCAAAGATAATTGGCTCTTAGATTTTTTTGCAAATAATTTAATTATTGATGAGGTAATTGAAAAATATGGACAAGATTTTAGCAGTCTCGCAGAAGGTTTGTATATTTTAATGGGAACAATGAATATTTTTTTGCTGGTTACAGCTATAATATTTAGTTTGGCTTGGTCAGGTTTATCGCATCTATTAAACATTGATTCACCAGGAAAAGCAAAAATATATTCGATTCATTGGCTAATTTATACTGGAATAACGTTGGCAATTTTTGTTGCAATTATTTTCTATTTTACAAAATCAACTCAATATAATGCAGCTCAATTTTTAAGTAATGGTGGAATTACTATAATTCTTTTTTCTCAAACTATCTATTATTTTTTAATTTATTATATAGCGGTTATTGTAGGAACCGCTAGATTTGCAAGATCATCAGTTTTATTTGCAAATAAATTACCGGGGAATTTTTTATGAAAAATTTTATAATTGGAATAGGTGGAACTGGAGCCAAATGCCTCGAACATTTATTGTATTGTTGTTCTTCAGGCTTGGGACCAGAGCAATTATGGGCTGGTATGGTTGATCAAGATGAAGCCAACGGAAATATAAGCAGAACAAAGATCTTACTAAGCAAATATATAAATATTAGGAGCTCTTTAAGAGAAGAGGGCAAAAGTGATTTAACATCAGATAGTGACTTATTTAGAACATTGGTGACTTCAAACAGTGATTCTGTTTGGCAACCCCTAAGAGGAGGAGATCCAACTTTGGAAGAAGTAATAAAATATGAACTTTTAAAACCTGAAGTTAAAGGATTAGTTGATTGTTTATACGGACCTGAGGAAAAAAAACTTAATTTATCAAAAGGATTTAGAGCTAGACCCAATATTGGTGCAGCAGCTATGCTTGCTACAACATCGAATGTAGATGATCCTTTTTGGTCACAAATTTATAAAGCGATAGACTTAGCAAGAGGTGGGGAAGAAGTTAAAATTTTTATTTTTAGTTCAATTTTTGGTGGCACCGGTGCAGCAGGGTTTCCTAACATAGCAAGGAAAATAAGGGCAATACAAAGAGAGAGGCAAGTTACCTCAAACCTTTATATTGGGGGCGCTTTAATGCTTCCCTATTTTATTTATGATATTCCAGATGAAAACATGGAAGGAGAATTATTTGCTAAACCAGCAGAATTTTTGGACCAAACCAAAGGAGCTTTACATTATTATTCAAAATTATTTGAATATGATAAAATTTTTGACCAGGTTTATGTAACAGGATGGGATCCCTTATCAGAATTATCTACATTTCAGCCCGGCGGAAACTTACAAAATAATCCTCCATTATTTTCTGAATTGTATGCTGCTCTTGGAGCACTAAGATTTTTTAGCAAAGATAATGCCATCGGAGAAAATCAAGAGATTTTCCAAATCGGTAAAAACGAAACAAATGAAATTCTGTGGAGCGATATCCCAAATGTTTCAAATAATTTAAATTCAAAGGAGAATTTAGCAAAATTAATTCGTTTCGCATTTTCATATTATTGGATGTATGCACCAGCACTTTTAGGTAATTGGAGTAAAATAAAAAAATATTCAAATGAAAATTGGTTTAAACGATTAATTTATAAATATACTTATAACGATGATAATAAACAATGTGAAATTGGTCATGAATATAATCAAGAAATAGTTTCTTCCATGAATGAGTTTTGTTTGGATATTTTAGAATGGATTACTGATATGCACTACTCAACCGTCCATAATACCGATCAAAAAATGAATTTAATACTTTGTGATTTCTTCTCTGAATATAAAGCTAAAAATGCCCAAAATAGAGTGACGATCAAAGAAAAACTTAATGCAGCTGAAAAAAAACAATTTAATGGACTAATTACTGACGGTGGTAATTTTAAGCTGTTAAATGTGATGAGCAATCTTTGTTATAAAAAAATTAAAAAAGATCAAAAGGGATTAGGTGTCTTTATGGATATTCTTTTTAGATCCTGTGAGCAATAAATATGGTTAAAAAAATATTACCCCCGCTAAAAGAACAAAATGATATAGCTAATATCGCTGTATCTGGGCAATGGAAAAGTGAAGATCCAAGCTTTTTAGAAAGACTAGCTAAAGGTCTAAAAATGGGAGGCGAAAATGTTGTCGTAACGTCTGATATTGTTTCAGTTCCTGATGTTTGGGCTAGAGTTTTGATAGTGAGAAATGGTTTACTTGAAAACGACCCTTCCCATGTAAGAGAATGGAGAGGTGTGTTAGCTCTTTTGGGTCTAGCTCCTTATTACAAGCATATCTATGAATTATCATCAGATATCGTAAATTTAAAAGATATTAAATCAAATCCTTATACTGTAAGCAGCACTTCACCGGATGCTAAATTTGCTCATGTTGGGAATATTCTTTTTGATGTTAAGCCTCCCGACACTATGGCCCAAGGACAAGATTGGGATGCCATAGGAGTATTAAATTTTAATAAAAAAGCTATCGCTATAGTTAATCCTTATACAATTGTAGCTGCTGCCAGAGACTACACAACAATTAATAATATTTCGAAACTACCTTGGTATGAGGATGGGTATTTAATTGACCCATGTAACGCTAAAGATATGAGAAATGAACAATATGTCGTATTATCTAATTACATAGGAAATTTAATAACAAACATTCAAAGCCTTGGATCAGCAAATAGTGAAATCTTCAATGCCATCATGGGAAGATTGCAAGATTTTAAAGCAAGTTGTGATGCAAAAAAAGGCACTGCGGATTTTCCTAGTTTTCTACCGTACAAAATAAATTTAAACCTTCCAGCTCAAACTGTTTATGATAAGTTGGCTCAAATATTTATAGGTGCAACTGCTGGACAAAAAGCTAAATTTGATTGTGGACTAGAGGCAAGACCAGAATTTTCTGACCAAATTAAAGGTGCAATTTTTTCAGATTTTAAAATAGCCCAAGCTACTGGCAAAGCTTTATCAGATATTAGAATTTGGCAAAATTATTCTCTAAACTCTTTACGACAGGATCAAACTTTATCAAAAGATTTAAAAAAGGAATGTGAAAAGGAAGGGTATGTTTATTTAACTCCTGAGAATATTTTTACAGAAAAGTTAGTACTTTTTGCCCCTGATAATAAACAGTTAAAAGAACATTCTAAAGAAGGAGAGCAGTATGCTTATCCAGTTACGAGTGCCATGCTAATGTTTATGGATCCAAAGGCTTTAGCAAGTAATTGCACCGTTTCCCCAGACGGAGATAATTATAAAGTTAGTTTTTCTTTGGAATTGAAAAGCGATTCAGGTAATTCCATAAATTATATTTTAGAAAAAATTTACAAAGCCAAAGATGTTGTAAAAAACAGAACAGTTCCTTTGGGTTTTAGTGTTTGGCCAGATATAAAAAGTGAAAATTTGAAACAGTATTATTTTTTTTATGATGGTAATTCACAAGTCAACCTTCTTCCAAAAAACACTTTTGCCGTAGGTAATATAAGAAACAAATTAGAAAACCTTGAGCAGTCAGAGAGAATAAAGTTTATTGATACCATGATTAACTCTCATCAAATTATCGGTGATGAAGTTATATTACAACAAACAGCTGCCGTTACTGAACTAAGAGTTTTAGAATCTTCTCCAGAGGCAATTTTATGCAATGTTGCATCTCAACAAGGAGGCAAGGCATTCGTTGAGCATAATAAAAGGGTAGATGTAGGCTTAATCTTGTTTCCCGATCCTCAAGAAATTCAAGAAACAACTAATCAATGGGCCATTAGTGTAGATTTTGGAACTACTAACACATGTGTTTATTTTAAAGAAAACAAAGAAGCACCTAGAGAATTAAATTTTAAAAATAGAATTAATCTGCCTTATGAACTCGGAACAGAAGAGGAAGAAAAAGAAGAAGTTATGCAAGCACATAAGGAATTTGTGCCAAGTAGGGATGTTAAAATTCCATTCATGACTATTCTCAGAGAAAGAAATTATAAGGAAACTACTGCTGAAAACCTACCTTTCAGAGGTAACTTTATTTACTATGTGGACCAAGTTTTGTATGCAATTGAAGATCTTCCAGACGATAGAAGACCGCTAAAATTTAATCTAAAATGGGATGAGGCAGAACAAAGTCGAACAAAAGTTCAATATTTTATTTCACAAGCTGTATTACAAGCTTGTGTAGAGGCAGCTGCAAGTGGTATTAAAAAGGAAAATTTAACATTTAATTTTTCATACCCTGAAGCATATGATTATGATCATGCTAGGGCATTTAAAAGACAAGCAAAACGTGCCATAGAAGTTGGGTTAAAGGATGAGAACTTTAAAGTCCAAGAAAAAACATATTTCAGAACCGAAAGTATTTCTAGTGCACTTTATTTTGCAGAAGGTCAAAAAACATCATTTGTAGAAAACGTGATCACCATCGATATTGGAGGCGGAACCTCAGATATTTCTATATGGCAAAATTTGAATTTAATTTGGAGAAATTCTTTTAGACTAGCGGGCAAAGATGTTCTAATTGACTATTTAAGCAACAATCTTACTTTAATAAAAGATATTAGCGGAAATGATGAATTGCTACTAAGTAGTTATGATGATTTACAAAAAATTAGATCAAATAAATCAAAATTAAGTAACGGAATTGAATTATTGGTAAACAGCCCTCAATTTGGAGCAGCTTTCAAAAATCGTTTTTATATTATAGGTGGTAAAGAAAAAGGAAAAGAACTTAAAAATTTATCTGAGTTAACATTATCTGGAATTCTTTATTATTTATCTCAGGTCATAAATCATTTAATTGAAGAAGGTCAATTTAAAGAAAATCTGTCCGAATCTTTGAAAATATGTTTGGGTGGAAAGGCGAGCACTTTATATAAAATTGTATTTGAAGATAAAGATGCACAAGAAGGTCTTTCAAAAATAATTGAAAAGGTTACGGATGGTATTTTTGACTCTGTTTCAATAGACTTTACACAGGCTCCCAAACACGAAGTATCATATGGTTTGTTGGTCGCAACAGAAGGAGCGCTTGATTTAAATATAAAAGAAAGATCACACGAGACTGTTTTAGGAGAATCGGTAATGGCAGGCAAAAAGAAAATTAACATTTTATCAAAACTTGATCCTGACAAGGAATGGAGAGTAAAAGATATATCAGAACTAAAAAATTTCATTAAATATCTTCAGGCGTACTCTAGGGTTGCTGTAAAGCTTAGCAAAAAATTTGAAAGCGATTTAAAAGGTAAAATTAATGCAGAATTAAGAAATGCACAAACAAGAGCTGTAAATTTAAAACAAGAACAAGAATCCATCAAAGAAAACACATCACTAGCTGAGATTCAAAAAACAACATCTATTATAGAGCCTATATTTATCCAGGGTCTTAAAGAAATAATCCATGAAATCACTCATGGAAAAATTAAACTTAAATAGAAATGATTGAAAGATCGTTTAAATTTTTTTTAATTATTTTTTTAACCTTGTTAATTGCAAATACAAATGTTTTTGCTTTTCATAAAAAAAAAGGGATGCAAAAAACAGTATACGAGGATCTTACTCAAAAAGAAGTTCAAGGCAAGTATTGTACTAACAACGTAGAAAAAAAATTTAAGAGAAAAGCAACAGGGAGAAAAGCTAAAGATGAGGACGGAAAATATATTCAAATAAGAAATAAGGATGGAATCCCTGCCTGGATCATTAAAGGCTACCATGAAAAAAAACAAAGAACACTTAAAGAATTATTTAATTTCTCTGAACCAAAAGAATTTTTTACTATCGCTGGACAAAAATTAAACTTCAGATTTAGTCACGAAACAAATATGGATACGATTTTAAAAACTATTTGCCTTGAATATAAAGAAACATACCCAAGACCTTTTCAATTTAAAAATACCACTTTGGAAGAATTATCTAGAATAATAGCTGAAAAAAATGATTTAATAAGCAAACCTACTAAACCGGCATCCAAGAAAAAAATTGGAAAAAATTTATATGACAGGGGCAT
>Ga0208640_1000343_pt1 | contig 20903 bp, 15 predicted proteins | sample ETNtaG_23_FD_185774 | JGI IMG/M metagenome (GOLD analysis project Ga0208640, IMG submission 185774) | Marine microbial and viral communities from oxygen minimum zone, Eastern Pacific Ocean - ETNP201310SV72 (SPAdes) (version 2) | ecosystem: Environmental > Aquatic > Marine > Oceanic ... | reverse complement strand
GTTGTTTCGGCTGGACGCAGCGGCCGGCGGCGGTATCGGCCCGGACCAGAACGTGGTCGCATTCAATGCCCTGTGTACGCATATGGGCGGTCTTCTCGATGGGCCGGGGTCCTTCAGTGCTGCTGATCAAGCCCTGGGGCCGTGCCTGTTGCACCAGACCAGTTTCGACCTGACGCGCCATGGCATGGTCATCGGCGGTCATGCGACCGAGAGCCTGCCGCAGGTTTTACTGGAACTGGAAGGTGACGACATCTATGCCGTCGGCATGCTTGGCCTGATCTATGGCCGCTATGACAACCTGAATACGGGGTGACCGGACATGTCAAGAAAAGCTGAAAATTCCCAGCCATTTTTCCAACCGGAGGACCGGGTTCCCCTGCCACCGAAAAATGCTGATGTCATCACCACCTGCTGTGACTACTGTGTCATGGCCTGCGGCTTTAAGGTTTATCGCTGGCCGGTCGGCACTCCAAGTGGGGGGCCAAAAAGAGACCAGAACGCACTGGGCCTGAACTACCCACTGCGACCTGGCCAGGGCGGCTGGGTTGGCCCCAACCAGTACACCCAGGGTAAGTGGAAAGGCAAAATGCACCATATTGCCGTGGTTGGGGACCACAAGTCACGGGTAGTCAATGTCGGTGGTGGTCATAGTATTCGCGGCGGCTGTATCGCACAGAAGGTCTATAACCCGCAGAAGCCGACCCAGGACCGCCTGCAGCACCCGATGATACGGATCAACGACCTGTTGATGCCGGTAACCTGGGACTTTGCCCTCGATATTGCGGCGGCCGTCTCCAAGCACGTGATCAAGACCCACGGTGAGTCGGCTTGGGCAATGAAATATTTCTCTTATCAATATTTCGAGAATACCTATGCGTTGACCAAGTTGGCACTGAAGGCGATCAACAGTCCGGCGGTAGCCCATCACGACCATCCGTCATTCGTCAATTCCGTACCAGGCTGGGTGGACATTGGCTACGATATCTTCTCTGCCTCACACCAAGACTTTGCGCTGGCTGATTGCATATTGATCTCGGGTACTGATCCATTTGAAACCAAGACCACGCTGTGGAATCACTGGATTCTGAAAGGAATCAACGGCAATAAAACCAAGGTCATCATGATCAACCCGCGGCACACTGCCGGAGTGGCTTATGCCGAGAAGCACGGTGGCCTGCACATTGATGTATTGCCGGGCTCCGACACCGTGGTACACATGGCTATTGAGCGGGTCATCGTGGAAAACGGCTGGCAGGACACCGAGTTCATCAACCAGTGGGTCGCAAACTTCTGGGAAACCGATTCCGGCTTCGGCCAAGGCACCCGCAATACGCCATGGCAGTGGCGCACCACTTGGGGCAAGTTCCAGGTCAAAGGATTCGAGGACTGGAAGGACTGGTTGTTGGCACAGGAGGAGTCCAAGGTCGAGGTAGCGGCCAGGATTGCCGGTATCGACCCGGCAAAAATCTACCGCGCTGCAGAAATGATGGCCAAGCCCAAGGACAACGGTGAGCGAGTCAAGACCTCAATCTGTATCGAAAAGGGCCTGTACTGGTCCAACAACTACCTGAATACCGCGTCGATCGGCACTTTGGGTGCAATCCTCGGTTGTGGCGGTCGACCGGGCCAGGTTATGACCCGGCTGGGTGGGCACCAGCGCGGCGGTGTCAGCGGTGGTAAGTACCCGACCTGGAAGTCGCCGTATAAGGTCCCGGGTCGTCGGCGCCACCGGCTGGACCTGGACCGCTGGCTGGAGGCCGGTCACGTGCGTTTCGCTTACGTAGTCGGGACAACCTGGATTCAAGCCATGCCTGGCTCCTCGGCGCTGGAAGATGCTTTCAAGCGCCAGACCAAGTTCAACCCCCACCAGGTGCGCAGTTTCGACAAGCAGACCATCATCGATACGCTCAAGCGGCGGGTGGACTCGGGTGGCATGGTCATTGCAAACCAGGAAATTTACTTGCGCGACCCAATTGGCAACCAGTACGCCGATATTGTCTTGCCGGCCGCCACCTGGGGTGAAGAGGATTTCACCCGGGCCAACTCGGAACGGCGGGTGCGCCTGTACGGCAAGTTCTGTGACGCCCCGGGCGAAGCCTTGCCGGACTGGAAGATCACTGCACGGCTGGCCAAGAAGATGGGTTTCACAGGCTTTGACTGGAAGGACTCCAACGAAGTGTTTGAGGAAACTTGCCGTTTCAGTCGCGGCTCACGCAAGGACTACAACGCCATTCGTGTGGTCGCCCGGCGCAAGGGCATGCGAGCCCATGATTTCCTACGCGACTTTGGCACCAAGGGCTTACAAGCACCGTTGCTGCTGGACGGTAGTCGAATTGTCGAGACCAAGCGGTTGCATGACTACAATCGTAAAGATATTCCCGATAGTGGGCCAGAAGCCAGCACCATCCACAACAAGCGCCTGCTGGCGTTCAAGACCCAGACCGGCAAGCTTAATCTGGTCAAGACGCCGTGGAAACTGTGGGCTGATTTTTATGAATTCATGCAGCCCAGGGGTGACGAGTTGTGGGTAACCAACGGCCGCATCAACGAATTGTGGGAGTCTGGCTTCGACGACTACGAGCGTAGGCCTTACACCCAGCAGCGTTGGCCGATGAACTTTATCGAACTCCACCCAGTCGATGCCAAGGCTCGGGGTATCGAGTCCGGAGATCTGGTTTCAGTCGAATCGCACAGAGTCCCGGTACAAAAGGACTTCAACCTGGGGGTCAAGAGCGACGACATGTGGTTCTCTGGGCTGATGAAAGATGGCCATATAGAACTCGTTTCCGGCGCCTTCTCCGCCATTGCGATGGTGACCTCAGCGATCAAGCAGGGTGTCGCCTTTACCGAGTTTTTAAAACCCTCGGCACCGGCCAATGTCATCACGCCCCGGGTACCCGATCCGATCACCTTGAACTACCGCTACAAAATAGCCTCGGCCAGGGTCACGCGGATCGGTGAGACGGTGTTCAAGCACTCATTCTCGCAGATGAGTTTTAAGCGACGCGATATCGTTTAGGTTGGTGGGAGGTCATTTTTTAGCTAATGGTGAAGGGCCCCGAGCGGGGCCCTTCACTGGTCACACGCGTCGCAAGGCCCGGGCAGTTTAGTCCTGTTTGGGTATTGCAAAGTGCGGAGTACAGCCTATTAATCGTAGAGAAGGTCGAGAGGCCGTGATCGCCGCCCTGTGCGGACTGCTAGAGTGGGACAACTCGCTGTCCCGCTGCTGCGCTGTGCGGGCACTGGGCAAACTAGAGGTAAGCGACGCTGGCGTCCGCCAACGATTGACGAAATTGTTGCACGACCCAGATCCAGACGTGCGCTTGGATACGGCCGTAATCCTCGGCGATCTAATGGCTACTGAGGGGGTCGAGTCGCTAATCGAAAGTCTGTTGACTGATCCTGAGGGTGAGGTGCGTATCGAAGCGGCGCGAGCGTTGTCTAAACTACGGACTCCGGAGGCAGTCGAGGCACTGATACGCTGTGTCCGTGAGGACGGGCTTCCGCAACTAGATTTGTCGGTGGATGATCTGGAATTTGGTGACTCCCTTGAGGTGCAGGGTCAGGCATTGGAGGCGTTGGGTTGTATTGGTGATCGGCGAGCGACGGCTCCGGTTATCGAACTGCTTTCCAATCCGGAATACGATGATCTGCAAGAGAGCGGTTTCCGGGTGTTGTCGCAATTAGATGACATCAGCGCTCAGTCGTTTTTACTGGGGCAGTTGAGCAATGCCAACAACCGGCTGGCTCGGCGCCGGGCAGTTCAGGCCCTTGCCGAGTTGGCGGAGGCGACGATGGCGGGCGAACTGTCGACCGATATCATCACTGCCTTGATAAACACCCTGCTAGACCCGGAGCCGACGGTCCGGATTAGTGCGGCCCGGGCGCTGGCGGTTGTGGATAGCCCACTGGTGGCGGTACCGCTGACATTATTGCTGAACGACCTCGACCCCGAAGTCAGGGCGCAAGCGGCGGAGATTCTGGTTGGCATGCGTACACCGGGTGTGGTTGATCGATTGCTGCAGATGCTCGATGGCGCGGAAGCCGACCTCACGATGCGAATCGCCGGAGTGCTTGGCAATACTGGAGAACCACGCTCGGTGCCTGCACTTACACAGATGCTGACGACCAATGACGAGAGTTTACGCTACCAGGCAGTCAGCGCACTTGGGGTGCTGGCACTATCGGGGCCGGAAATAGAATTAGCGGCCATTCTTACTGACCAGGCAGTCCATGCAAATACCCGTGCCCGGGCTGCGGCAGCACTGGGCAATATTATGAGTGCCGCCCGTGATGGTGATTGGACTACTGAGGTAGTTGCGCTACCGCTGTCACAGGAAGCAGGTAAAGACGACGCGCAAGAAGGCGGGCCCGAACCGGAACAAGCACTCAAGGACGCAGTGTTCGATGCAATAGATGCGGTCGCCTTTGCAGCGCTGACGGCAGTGGTCAAGATCATGGCACCGGCAACAGCCGCGGGATTCCTGGTCGAGTTATTACAAAATGACCCATTCCCTGCAGGTCAGGAAATAACACCACCCGCGTTGGCCGGGAAGTCGGAGACGGGGAGGCCCGAGGAGGCTGCCACAACGATGACTGGGAAGCAGGCCGCAACTGTGCCGGGTTCGTTGCAAGACTTGGTGGGTGAGCATAGTGCACAGACCTCAACCTTGGCAGCCATTTTGGCTGGTTCAGAAGATGGTGACCAGCCAGTGGATAAAAGAGAGTCGGGTGCGGCTACCAGGCCGGTGCCCCCAGTTCATTCGATCAAGGTGCTGGCGGCCAGTTTACTGGGTGGGTTGGGCGATCCGGGTTCCACGGTCGTAAACGCTCTGATCGAATCGCTCAATCAGGGCGACCAACGCCTGACCCGCGAAGCCTTACTGGCGTTGGGTCGGATCGGCGACCCGGCCGCGCTGGAGCCGGTTTTGTGCTGCCTGACAGCGGACAGCGAGGACACCCGACTTGCGGCCATAGACGCGCTTGCTGGCCTCGGTGGCCGAGACGGTAGTGAGTCGGCTGGCAAACCGTTGGTTACTCTGCTCGATGATCCGCAGTCGTTGGTGCGTGATTGTGCCGTGCGCGCATTGGGCGCCGCCGGCGGCCCACTGGCAGCACAGCATTTGCCGCGCATGCTAGACGACGAGAATCGCAACGTGTGCCGCGGGGCTATGGCTGCGTTAACGCCGACAATGGCGAGCCCGGAACTTTCAGAACGGATGGTGGGTAATTTATTCCGGTTTTCTGCCGAACTGCGACACGATGCGGCCAAAGCCATCAAGCGGCTGAATGATTTTGACAGCACCTCTCGGCTACTCGAGATATTGCACGACAGCGACCAAGAAGCCGTTCACTGGATTTGCATTGACGCACTTGGTGAGATTTACGTAAGCAACAAGACATTAGCGAATTGAATCGGCAAAAGAACCGATCCTGATCGACCCTGTGCCGCGCACGACCCACCATAACTAGCCTTTAATACCAAGACCGCCCCTAGTATCAGTCCGTCGGGTGTTCGACCCAGACTGAAAAGACGATACTTCAAGCGATATTTTTTTCAAAAAGTCGCTGGCGCGACGAAATCCGCAAATGCCACGCCCAGATGTCCAAGCGTGAGAAGGGCGGCCAACCCAAAATATACATCACGCCACTTTCTGTCCGATCATCAGTTAGACGGATTCTTTCGCATTACTGCCCCCGCCGGGAGCAATCGAATTGGATACCTTTTCGCAATGAAGCCCCATATGCCGTCTGGCGCCCATACTATTACGGCAATTGCAACTGAACCCAGGGTAATAATGTACCAGTGACCCGCCCCCACCAAATTCTCCGCCCTTAAATGCGTATAGCGCATCAGTGCCTTGGTGTGATTGTAATCAACCAGCACACGGTCGCTAGCATCTTCGGATCGGTGCGCCATGGCCCGCGTGTGTCAGAATTGCGGTGCCAGCATGCTAGCTAGGCTTTGAAGGTCTTTCGCATCTTTAGGCGTTGGTTTTTTCTCAATCCTAATCATTTGACGGGCTCGGTTACCGAACTGGAAGACGGTGAAATTCCGCAGACGCCGATCTAGCGGCTTCACAACCTGCACCAACGGTATTGTGGGATAATTCACCGGCTTTCCATACAATTACTGATTCCAAAATGATGAGATTTTTGATTGCCGACGCCTGGGCACAAGTAGGTGGCGATGGCGGCAGTAGCCTGTTCAGTTTTCTGCCACTGGTCCTAATTTTTGGACTGTTCTATTTCCTTTTGATCCGCCCCCAACAGAAAAAGAAAAAAGAACACAAGAGCATGGTGGCGGCAATGAAGGTAGGCGACGAGGTCGTCACCAACGGCGGCCTGCTGGGTAAGGTGACAGATTTGGATGGCAACTTTGTGACGATCGATGTGGCGCAGGGCGTCAGCATCAAGAGCGTCATTGTCCAGGTTCAGCGACATGCGATTGCACAGATGGTTCCTAAGGGTACGTTCAAAGAACTGGCTGGTGGTGGAGGAAAAAAATCGAAAGACTCTAGCAAGCGATCTAAAGACTCTGGAAAGAAATCTAAGCCATCCGCTAACGATCTTTCAGGTCAGATTGTCGACACCCAATCCGATAATGCGACCGAGGACGCCACGTTTGAGAATCCCTATACGGAAGACGCTACGTTAGAACTTAAAGAACTAGAAGCCGCAAAAAAGGAAATAGATGAAAAAATCAAGAAAGTTTCTGGCAGGGAAGATGTAGATGCCATAGTACAAGGTGAAGATGAACCTTCAGGTCAGATGGCCGAGCCACAATCCGATAATGAGACCGATGGAGGCCAATCAAAAAAGTTGACAATTAACGGCGTAGAATGGAAACAATGGATCAGGAATTTACTCCTCCCATTCAAGTAGGTGTTCGTCCATTAGTTTTCAGCGATGCTAGTCTCAATAACAATCCTGGAATTAGCAAAAATCAATTCCAAGTTACCTTTCAAGAGGAAAGAGAATGAATCTAAAACTTAGTTTTAAAGCAATTATTTCTATCGTAGTGTTTTTTCTCCTGGCCTGGGTAGGAATGAATTCCTACACCACCGTCTCACCGGGTCATAACAAAGTTGCCACATTATTTGGCGAGATTAGTGGCCAACCACTAGATGAAGGCTTTCATATAGTTAATCCGCTTTTGAAGTTTTATACCTATGATCTGCGGGTACACACTGAAACCTGGGAAAAAGTACAGGTGCCGTCTCAGGATAAGCTGAAAACCTCCATGGATATCTCAGTGACTTTCAAGATAAATCCGTCACATACACCAACAATGCTGCAGGAAACCGGGGGCCTCAATGATGTCGTTGTTAAATTGCTGACACCCAAGGTTCGCTCCTTATTGAGAGAAGCCGGGAAAACTGTCGCAAAATCCCAGGACTTTTATCTCGATACCACGCAACGGGATATGCAAGCGTTTATGGAAGATGGTCTGACTGATTACATGTTTAAAAAAGGCATTACTGTTGAGGCGGTTTTGTTCCGGGACATCACTCTTCCTCAGGTAGTGACCAGCGCAGTAATACAGACTAAGGAACGCCAAGAGCAGCTTGAGCGGGAAAAAGCCCAATTGCGCATTGTTGAACAACAAGCTCAACAGCAGGTAAAACAGGCTGAAGCTCGTGAGCAGGCAGCGAAGTCAGATGCTAATGCTAAACGCACACTCGCTGACGCCGAAGCTTATCAGATTGAGAAACTCGCTGATGCTCAAGCTAAGGCAAACACCGTACTGGCGAAATCAGTGACCTCTTCATTAATTAAATATAATGCGATTGCAAAATGGAATGGTGCATACCCTCAAACCTTAATGGGTGGAGGCCCAGATGGTTTGATTCTGCAACTTCCAGCAACCGGAAGTTCACCCCAAAAATTGGACAATTGAAGGCGGCTGTAAGTATATGTACATAGCCGAAGTTCTGGCAGTGGAGTGCCGGGAGTAACTCACCTAGTCTCTCCATCAAATTCCCAAAGCAAACTGGTCTTCCCCAGAAAAAGTGGTCCACCTTTGCAGTCGTGGTCTACGCGTTGTTTGTGTTCTATCGGCAATTTACCCGAAGATTGCATCGTCCTTGACTGTGTCCACATAGGTGGGCGTGTATGGAGGGTTATTGTTCTCGGGTCTGCACGAGGTATATCCAGTAACAGCGGAAATTGGTGTGCCGAAACTGCGCTAAATTCTGAGAACTAAGGACTAATCAGGAAACTTTGCGTGGAGTTGGTCCCTGATTATTAAAGGGTTCGAGGCCTATCTAACAAAGCCCTCTGCCTTCACACGGCAGGGGTCATTGGTTCAATCCTAGTCGCGCCAACCATTTTCCGTTACATTTAAACAATCTTGTTTTTCAGAGGTCCTGCACAAAATAGGATGTCGGCTTGATGAGTAATGATCGTTTAGGATCTAGTAACATGGACTACCGCTATCATGACTCCCCGCTTGGTCCGATCCTTTTCGTTGGCGAAGGACATCAGCTTCGGTCTTTGACTCTGCCGACGCAACGCCCCGATGACTGGCCACTACCCGGCTGGCGATCCACTACGACCGGGTTTGCTGACTGCATCGCTCAGCTCGATGAATATTTCGAAGGCAGACGGTATTCTTTCTCACTTGATCTGGCGCCCCAAGGTACGCCGTTCCAGCGCCAGGTGTGGGATGCACTCCTTCAAATTCCCTACGGCGAAACCAGGAGTTATCAGGATATCGCGGCGGCTATAGGTAAGCCAAAGGCTGTTCGCGCCGTCGGTGGATCCAATGCACGCAACCCAATTGCAATTGTGATCCCGTGCCACCGCGTAATCGGCGCCAATGGGAAACTGACGGGATACGCTGGCGGTTTGCAATACAAGCGCGCCCTGCTTGACCTCGAGGACAATTAACGCCGCATCGAATCGGACTCAGGCGAAGGCACGATCCGTCATTTCGCCACAATCGGCTTTTCTTCGGTTGTTTACTGGGAACCTTCAGCCCTTGACGCCGCCACAGCCGTTCAACACGCTTGTCATTCACATGCCAGCCGGCATTTCTCAGCAGAGCCGCAATCCGGCGATAACCATAGCGTCCATATTGACGGGTAAGCTCGATCATGTCCGCAACCAGCCGATCTTATCTGCCGGCCCCTTGGGGCGTATCGCTAGGTCGATCGATGCTGGCCCAGTACCCGGCAGATACGGCGTTCGGATACATTCAGATGTTCACGAACATGATTGATGCACTGCCGGCGACGCGCGGGGCTTAGCAGTTTCCCTGGGCCGCCTCCGCTAAAATGAGCTTGTCCAGGGTCAGGTCCGATACCGCCTTCTTAGCCGTTCATTCTCCTTTTGAAGGCGCTTCAGGTCCCTCAGTTGATCCGTCCCCATACCCCCATAGTGCTTGCGCCAGCGGTAGTAGGTCTGCTCGGTGATGCCGACTTCCCGGATCACATCGATCCTGGCCATCTCCTGCCCGACCAGTACTTCAACCTGGCGCAACTTGGAGACAATCTCTTCGGGTTTATGTCGCTTGGTACTCATTATCGGTCCTCCCAGAACTATCATAACGGGTGGACCAATTTAGTGGGGGAGGGTCATCACGCCACATTACTCATATAAGGGGTTCTCGGCTGACGGCACCTCGACACCGTCTCCTACCGGTCCCGTCAGCGACGTCGGGAACCGCCCCGGCTAGATTTCGGCAATAAGGCCCCGGTGCCAGTGCTGGCAGCCGGGCACTGAGATCGCGCGGGGCAAAGGCGACATCGGTGGTGCCGTCAATATCGGGGGCCTTCAGGCGATGGCGCAGTGACCGATGTGGTCCGGAGCTTGCTTGGCGCAGGCATTTGTCGACATTGAATATTTCGTTTCATCCGGCGATTTGGCCGGAAATACCGTGAACGTAGCGTTCTATTCAGGGATGCAGCAGATTGCCCAAAAGCTTCATAGAGTGGACAAATTGCGCGAAACCGCATCAAGGGTGGGCTGGCACGGATATTGCTGATAGATCGGGTGACTTGCACTAATTGGCGCTGCCCGGAGCGGTTTTGGAACTGCAAACACGTTTTCTTTTCGGAATTCGGACAATCTTGGGCTATGCCCCCCCGTGTGAGGCAAAAAAAGAGCCGTCGGAAGGGCCTCTGAACGCTCACACCGCTCAATCGAAAGTCGGCAAGGGCTCTTTCGCCCCCCTGATAAGGGGGCTGATCGTGCTTGTGTTTATTTACGTTTCTGGGATTGGCATGGCCTATGCCAAGGATGGTGCGATCTCCAAAGGTGACATTGAAGCCTTAAATGAGGCTCGCGATATCTATCAGGCCAACTGCGCCATGTGCCACGGCTATGACGGTGTACCGATCTTGCCAGGTGCCCCGAATTTCGCCAGCGGCGAGAGGCTGGATAAGCCCGACCCGGAGCTATTGGCGTCGATGCGAGATGGGCGCGAAACAATGCCGCCTTGGGGCGATGTTTTAAGTGAGGAGGAACTGCTATCTGTGCTCACCTATACACGTTTGATCGGTGGTGACGATTTGTTTCTCGAGCACTGCGAGCGCTGTCATGGTTCGAACGTGCCACCACTTGTGGATGCCATCCCTAAGGGTCAAGAGAAATTGAGCAACTATGGCGGCCCGTGGCAACTGTGCAGTGGCGATGAGATAGAGGAAATGATGCAGCGCGAGGAGATCATTACTGTAATTCAGTTCTTACGTAGCGTGCCCGGGGCAGAGCTGAAAGGCATGCCAACCGAGGCCGGGGGGTGATTTCTATGTTTGATACGAATACTAGACGGCCTTTCTTCTATTGGTTGGCTTCCACCTGGCTGGTAAATCGGCAGAAGGCGGGCAGCCTGAAAAAGAACACAGTCCGCAGCATTATTGCTTGAGGCAATGGAGTATGGGTACTGAATCAGCATTGAACTTAGATGAGCAGGTGATCAGCCTCCCGCGGTACCAGCGTTTGTTACTGGCGGTGGATGCCTCTGATCACGCGAACCGCGCGACCCTTGAGGCTGCTGCCATCGCAACACTATCCGGCGCGGATGTAACCGCCTGCCACGCGTACGCTGCGATGATGCATGACCGGCGGTTTCGGCAAATGGAAGGTGGCCTGCCGGAGCAATTCCGGGCAGAGCAGGAGTTGGAGCGCCAAAGAGATATTCATGACGATCTCATTACCCGTGGTCTGTCAATCATCACCGATTCCTATCTGGATCACGCGCAAAAAGTCTGTCAGGAAGCGAATATTGAATTTCACCGTTGCGCTCTTGAAGGGAAAAACTACCGGGCATTAACAACAGAAACAAATAGCGGTAAATACGACCTTTTGGTGATGGGAGCTCGGGGTCTTGGTGCAATTCCAGGAGGAGGGCTTGGTACGGTCTGCGCTCGAGTAGTGCGCCGCGCACAAATAGACACGCTGGTCATTAAGGATCCACAAGCGAATCTTGCAAATGGACCGATCGTAGTTGGAGTAGATGGTTCGCCACGTGCTTGGGGTGGCTTGATCACCGCTATAGCGCTGGCGCGTCACTGGCAGAGTCCCTTACATATAGTAGCGGCTTTCGACCCGTATTATCACTACGTAGCATTCAATCGAATTGCAGATGTGCTGTCGGAGGAGGCCGGCAAGGTGTTCCGCTTCCAGGAGCAGGAAAAACTGCACGAAGAGATCATCGACTCGGGCTTGGCCAAGATTTACCAGGGCCATCTGACGATAGCAGAAAGCATCGCCAAGCAGTGCGCTACCGAAGTGGTGACTGAATTACTCGACGGTAAACCCCACGACGCCATTCAAAAGTACATCGGCAAGGTAAAGCCCGCATTACTGGTGTTAGGCAAACTCGGCGTCCATGCCGATCCGGAGCTGGATATCGGCGGCAACACAGAACACCTAGTGAATGATGTCGATTGTGCAGTGCTGATAAGTCAGCGTGAATACCTTCCGGCGGTAGATACGGTTGCCGATATCACCACTTCTTGGACCGTGGAAGCCACGGAAAGCATTAAACGCGTACCCCAGTTCGCCCAGGCGATGGCGCGAACCGCGATCTTGCGCGAAGCTGAAAAACGCGGCCATACCGTCGTTACAGCCGGCATGGTGGAAGAAGTCACTGCGACACTGTGCCCTGCCCACGCGACTAAGGCTCTTAAAGAGATTGTCGAGGCAGACGACCGTGGTGAATTAAAGAGCAGCGCTCCCATTGGCCCGATGCCGTGGTCGGATGCAGCAGTTGAACTTCTTGAGCGAATTTCAGAAAAGAGCGAAAAAAAGAACATCCGAGCTCGTGCACAAAAGAAGGCGCGAAGCGAAAAGTCGGCCGTCGTGCTGCCGGCCCATGTTGCGGGTTTTGTTAACGAGGAGTTTCAGTCTCCGCAAACCAACGCGAAAGCCTGGCAGGCGGCAGCTCTTGCCCGGCTTGCTCAGGTACCTGCTGGCTTCATGCGTGAAGCCTGCCGTAAACAGGCAGAACTCTATGCCCTCGAGCACGGGGTTGACGAAATCACACCCGCGGTCATTGAGACTGCCCTCACATCAGGCCACGCATTGATGGCCAGCGTCCCCGCGCATGCAGCGGGCGGTAAATGTCCTTTTGGCCATGATCGTAACGCCGAATCCGAGCTAAGCGCTGTGAGCCAAGGGTTCAGCCTCAGCTGGAGCGAGTCGGCACTGGCAAGATTGGAGAAAGTGCCAGCAGGATTCATGCGTGACCTTACCCGCAAACGTATTGAAGCCTTTGCCATAAAGCACGATCAGGAACAGGTTACCGATGAGTTAATTGAAAAAAAGTACCTTGAGTGGGAAACCGGGTCAGCGAAACAGACCAGCAGCATGCACTGGTGTGCTAACGCACAAATAACGATAGAGAAAATCCCGGAATTTGTCCGTGGCATGGTGATTACAGAGATGGAACGCTGCGCCCGCGATATGGGCTTGACTGAGGTCACAACAGAAGTATTGCGTCACGCCCGTGGTGTATGGGCTGACAAAGAAGCATTCCACAGCGACGTTAATCGATCACAGTACGTAATCGGGCAGGCGCCACCGAAGGACACCTAAGTAGTTCCCGGGATAATAATAATGAACGAACTGTCGCTCCTGGCCATCAACCTCACCCGCCGCTGCAACCTGGCCTGCCCCCATTGTTATCTCGATGCCGATTCGTTGAATGAAGCCAATGAAGAGGAGTTAGGCACCTATGAGGCCTGCGATTTGCTCGCACAAGTGGCGAAGATGGGTTACTCCACCATGGTGGTGTTGACCGGGGGCGAGCCCTTGGTGCGACAAGATCTGGAGCAAATAGCGCGATACGGCGTCGATCTTGGCTTGCCCGTAGTTGTGGGAACAAACGGTGTGATGCTAAACCGAAAGCGGGTTCGCAGTCTCAAGGCCGCTGGGGTCAGTGGGCTCGGGATTAGCCTTGACTCCCTGGATCCTAACTGCCATGACCGTTTTCGTGGTCTACCCGGAGCGTGGCACAAAACCATGGCCGGGATAGATCATTGCCGCCGCGAGGGGCTGGATTTTCAGCTGCATTTCACGGTGACAACTGAAAATACCCATGAGCTCGCCGAAATTGCGCAATTTGCAGCGAGCAGTGGTGCTCGGGTTTTGAATGTGTTCTTTGTCATTTGTACTGGGCGTGGAGCAACGCATAACCAGTTAAGTCTGCAACGTCATGAGGAGATTCTTGAAGAACTGGTAACGCTGCAACGACGACATCCACAATGCATCGTGCGTCCGCGGTGTGCACCGCAGTTTAAACGGGTTTCACTGGGGCAGAAATCGGCCTCGGTGACCAATCTGATCAGTGGCCGCGAGGGGGACGGTTGTGTAGCCGGCCTCCATTATTGCCGAGTGACCAGTACCGGTGATGTTACACCCTGCCCATATTTGTCAGAGTCAGTCGGTAATGTGCGTAACACGCAAATCGCTGATCTTTGGAACGCTGCGCCAGCGTTCAAAACTTTGCGTGAGGGAACCCTGAGCGGCAAGTGCGGGGTGTGTGAGTTTCGCGAACTGTGCGGAGGTTGTCGGGCGGCAGCTGTTGCAGCTGGTGGCGCGTTGATGGATCAGGACCCCGGTTGCGTCTATCAGCCCGTGGGCGGAGGCACCATCGTGCCATTGCTGGCGGCAGCCAACAGCGCAATTTCCTGGACCCCGGCCGCGCAATCGCGCCTCGCCCGGGTGCCAGCATCATTGCAAAAAATGTTGCGCAAGCGGGCCGAAGTGTTTGCCAGGGAGAACGGCCACAGTGCGGTGACTGTTGAGCACCTTAAAACCATGGCGGCACGCCGCTTCGGCCCGGCCGGTCCACCAAGGAATAGCGAATGAATCGGCAGCCTGATCCGCTTGATGTGCTGGTTATTGGTGGTGGAGCCTCTGGTCTTGCAACAGCCTGGCACTTGCTCCGCTACGGTTTAGAAGTGGAGTTGTGGGAAGGCCAGCAACAGGCCGGCGGCAAAATTCGGTCTAGAGTAGATAAGGGTTGGCTGACTGAAACCGGCGCTAGTTGGTTGATGGATCCAGCGGGAGATATTGCCCCAGTATTAGAGGGGGTTGGGCTGGGGCCGCTTTTGGTCCGTAAGCAACCGGATGCTGCCCGTTACCTACTGCGCGACGGTGCCTTGCAAAATGTTCCCTCTACAGTGGGCGGGATGCTGGGTTCCGGCTTGTTTAGTGTTGCCGGGCGTTTACGTTTAGCAACTGAGCCGTTGCGGCTGTCCAAAGCTCGGCCAGCCGAGACAGTCAGCGATTTCGTGGTGCGGCGTTTCGGGCGGGAGGTGCTCCAGTATGGTATTGAGCCCTACGTGGCCGGTTCGCTGGCATCCGATGTGAAACGAGCCGAAGCCAAAGCCACATTGCCTCGTCTGACCGCATTGGAAGAACGTTTTGGCAGCATCACGGCCGGTGTGTTGTGCCGACGTCTGCTTGGAAACCGCAGACCTGCTGCGCCCGAGGCTGCCAGTTTTATAGGCGGCATGCAAAGCCTGATCCGCTCTTTCAGCGTCACTGTGCGTCCAGTGCTTGAGAGAAGTGCAGTATCGATCAGTCGTGCCGGTTCCTGTTGGCGGGTAGTGGCGAGCGATGGCAGCATGGTGACAGCTCGGCACCTGGTGCTTGCAACACCGGCCCCTGAAACAGCCGTACTGCTGCAAAACACAAATCAGAATCTTGCACACCTTGTCGCTGGGATTGCTTATGCCCCGGTAATGGTGGTGCACCTGGGAGTTAGTCGCGATGCCGTGCAGCACCCGTTGGATGGCACTGGATTCCTGGTGCCGAGGTGCGAAAATCGGCTGGTCAATGGCTGTCTCTGGCCAGCGAGCGTTTTCTCCGACCGTGCCCCGGCAGGCCATGTGTTGTTGAGTTGTTATCTCGGCGGCGCCCGCCATCCGCATGCGTTGCGCGATGACGATGACAATGCGATTGCTAAGGTGTTATCAGATCTTGAGCCACTGCTTGGATTGCGCGCTGACCCGGTGATGACCCGGGTCGATCGCCACCCTCAAGCACTGCCGCTGTATTTTGGCGCTTACTCTGAAAGACTGAGGTCAATTGGGCACCAATTGAAGAAATTGCCGGGCATTCACTTGGCTTCAGCTTATGCCGGTGGAGTCTCGGTACGGGATCGACTGGTCCAGGCGGAGGTGGTTGCCAAGAAGATCTCTAATGAATTGCAGGGATCTGAGGTCACTCGTCTGGCGCCAACGACTCCCGCAAAAGAATTGCCGGGTACAGCGGTCACAGGCACCGGGGCAGTTACACAAACTTTGTAATCAACGGAGAAATATCTCATGCGCCCATACAATTTTTTAGGTCGGATGGCAATGGCGGTTTGTCTGTCAGTAGCGCTCCCCTCTGTAGGGATGGCAGCCAAGAAGTACACAGAAATCGATGTCGTTGATGGCGGCAGCATTACTGGCCGGGTGACCTTCGAGGGCGAACTACCAATTGATGCGATTGACAAGATTGCCATTACAAAAAATATCGACGTCTGCGATGACGAAGGGACCGGCTACCGCGAGGTAGTTTGGGTGGATGTTAAAGATGGTGCGCTTCGTGGGATGTTTGTCTTTATCGACAAGATTGCCGAAGGAAAAAAGTGGGCGCCACCAGAAGGGGGTAACTACATGGTGCTTCAGGAAGGGTGCCGTTTTCGCCCCTGGCTGCAGGTAGTTAAGCCCGGCAAGATTGTTATACGGCACGCTGACCCGGACTCGGTACTACATAACATTAATACCCGGGAGATGATCAATATAGAGAAGGGCAAGGTAGTAAAGCGAACCATGTTCAACTTCGGCCAGCCTGATCCTGGTGATATCGTTAAGAAACTGGAGCCCAGGCGCTCTGCTCATATCAGTTTGAACTGTGAGGCGCATAACTTCATGTTCGGTTTCATGATGGCGCCCATACACCCATATGCCGTGGTGGTTGGGGATGACGGTTCGTATTCTATCGACGACGTACCACCAGGTGACTATACGTTAAAGGCTTGGCACCCACGATTTGGTATTCAAAAAACCAAGCTTACCGTACCGGCCAAAGGTCAAGTGGAAGCGGACTTCACTTTTTCCAGTCCGCAATAACAACCTATTCGAGAACGGACCATCATCAGTGCAGCTAAATTTCTAGCCGACCTGCCAATGCGTGATACAGGCTAATCGGTTTCGATGGATCGTGAAAATCTGAACCAGCTATAAAAGTGACGAACATGCAAACTGAAAATCGTTCATCGCGCAGCAACTACTGGCTCGTGTTGGGCGTGCTACTGACTTTGTTTTCGCCTGAGGTGTTGGCGTTGGAGGCTAACGAGTACCGCCAGTTCCTGGGGATCGATTCGCGTCGGCTGGTCTGGTTTCTTGCTCAGATGCACCTCTTTTTTGGGGCTTTTGTGCTGGGCGTGCCGTTGTTTGCGGTGATCGTCGAGATCGTTGGTTGGCGCAGCCGCGACCCCAAGCTGGATAAACTGGCTTACGAATTCACCAGTTTGTTAAGTGTGGCCTATGCGACCACGGCCGCGCTGGGGGGGCTGCTCGCGTTTGCGCTGTTTACCCTGTATCCCACCTTCATGGGCTATATGGCTGGATTATTCAAGGACATCATGTTCTTGTACGCCCTGCTGTTCTTCGCCGAAACATTCTTTTTGTACCTGTATTACTACGGCTGGAACTGGCTGCAGGGCGGCTTGGAATTTTCCCGTAACCTGCAATGGCTGTTCAAGGGGCTCGGGGTAGCCATTATCCTTGCCGGCGCGGTATTCCTGTTTGGCGGTTTTGGCCTGGAGATGCGTGGTGATACGCGCTCGTTCATTGCTCTTTTGTATATCCTGCCGTTGGGGGTGGGACTACTGATCCTGAGAGATCTTAAAAGTTCCCATATCTTCATCGGCATCCTGCTCAATATTGCAGGTACCGCCATCATGCAACTGGCCAACAGTTGGGCGGGCTTCATGATGAGTCCGGCCGGGGTCGATGAAGAAGGCGAACTCATCGGCACACTCTGGCAGGTGTTTGAAAACATACTCGCCACACCGGTCGCAATCCACCGGATGCTGGGTAATCTGGCCTTCGGCGGCCTGGTCGCGGGCGCGTACGCGGCAGTCAAGTTTATCGGCGCCAGAACTCCCGCTGAACGGGCTCACTACGACTGGATGGGCTACATTGCCAACTTCGTCGCTATTTGTGGCCTAATTCCGTTGCCCTTCGCTGGCTACTACCTAGGCCGCGAGGTCTATTCCACCAGTGCGGTCATGGGCAACAACATGATGGGCGGCGACTTCTCCTGGACCTTCATCATCCAGGCTATGTTGGTCGGCTCGCTGTTCCTGATCAGCAATTACTACCTGTGGAGCGGGATGACCCGAATTCCGGGGTCAGAACGCTATTACAAGTACATCAAGTTCATTCTTGGGGCGCTGATCATCTCTTTTGCGATCTGGCTCACCCCGCACAACCTGCCACTCACCAGCCAGGAAGTGGGCGATATGGGGGGCAGTCAGTATCACCCGACTCTCAAGTTCATGGGTCTGATGCCGGCCAAGAACGCTGTAGTCAACCTAATCATATTGTCCACCTTTTTCAGCTTTCTACTCTACCGTCGTGGCAATAAGAGCGACGTAGTGCCGATCAGCCAACAGGGCAGGCTGCCAAAGGTGGTGATCTCGTTGGCTGGTTTGGTCGCGGTGGCCATTGTTGGCCAGTACGCGATGGGGATGCTGAACCTGGACCCTGCTGAACTCGATCTACCGGCTGACCGAGCGCACTACTTTCGTACCGTTGGCTATCTGCTCATCTTTGAATGTGTTATGGCCGTGCTCGCCGTCATCCTGGCATTGAAGGATCGGGGCAAACTGGCCCAGGGCCTGTACATGACGGTAACCGCCTTAAGCGTGGTGCTGTTTCTGGGAGTCTACGGTTTCGTGGTGATGGAAAAAGCTTCGCCCTTCCTGCGCAACATCGCGGTCTCACAGTTTCTGCAGCTGATCAGTTGCATCATTTTGGTAACTGCTATTGACCTTTACCTATTCCGTGGCGCTAAAGAACTGGGCAAATTGCAGTGGGGCAAGATGACGGTGCGCAGTCAGTATGCTTTGCTGCTGCTGACTTTCGTCATCACGATGAATATGGGTTTGATGGGTTTCATCCGTTCTGGGCTGCGTGGCGACTGGCACATCTTCGGCGTGATGCGTGATACCTCACCCTGGTCCTACACTCCAAGCAACTACACCATGACCGAGATGGTGAGCCTGGCGGTATTGGTATTTATGGTCGGGGTTGCGTTTATGTTCTGGCTGGGCGGTATTGCCGCGCAGAAAAAAGCACCTCCGAGCGGACCAGGGACAGAATCGGGCCAGTTAACAGATGAGGTTGACTCCCAGCCAGCCTCGCGGACAGGAGACTGAAGCGGTGCGTTCCAGTGCCATTTTGCGCGTGTTTGTGTTCATGCTGGTGGTGCTCGCCGCTTACATGTGGGTAGGGCAAGCCATCACTGCGATGACTGGTGGTGAGCGAAAGGCGGCCAGCGTGGTCGAGGTCACACCGGAAGGTGGTGAGGCCATATTCTGGGGCAAGGGCAGGTGTTTCACCTGCCACAGCCTTGGTGGTGAGGGCAGTGCCGTGCGCTGTCCCAATCTCGGCCAGTTCGGCGAAAAATTCCCGCTGGCTATCGGTGCCCGGGCCGAACAACGGGCCAAGGAGCGATCCGACGAAACCGGAACCCATTACAGCAGCACTGATTATCTTGTGGAGAGTTTGGCCAGGCCGGACGCCTACTTGGTAGAGGGCTACAAGAACGAGATGGCGATTGTCTATGCACCGCCAATCTCGTTGAATCTAACCGAAATCAAGGCGGTGATCGCCTACTTGCAGAGCCAGGGAGGGGATCTGGATCTCGAGGGCATCGAGAATCCCGGTGAGTTGGCACAGACCTACTACGCTCGAATCGCTGCGGCCAGTGCTGCCGGGGGTGGCGATCCCGGCAACGGCGAGGAGATGTTTGTCGATACTTGTTCTGACTGCCATACCATCCAGGGGGAGGGTGGCGAGGTAGGCCCGGACTTGTCCAGCATAGGCAATAAGGGTCTTAAGTTCATTTCCGAATCCATTCTTCGGCCGGCGCGCAAAATTACCAAGGGCTACGAAACCTGGGTAGTCGTAACTGAGACAGACGAGCGCAAGCACGTTGGCCTGAAGACTGAGGAAACATCCACTGAGGTAGAAATCACCAAAGCCACCGGTGAGGTGGCGACGATTGCCAGGGACGACATACGCGAAATCGAGCAGGATGAGGGTGCCAGTGTCATGCCGGATGACCTGACTGAGATGCTTACGGTAAAGGATTTCCAGGATGTGCTGGCCTATCTGATGATGCAAAAGGGTGAAGACGGCGCTGAGGCTGAGACGGGAAAATGAAAAAACCAAGAACTATGCGCTTCTGGTCGGTCGTGCTCACATTGCTGTTGGTATATGCCTTGGTCAAATGGGGTATCCCGACTGTTTCGCGGGAGATCACAGAGCTGCCGTTTCCGCTGACAGTACCGGGCACGTTAATGTTTATTTACATGCTATTGACGGTGGTCGCACTGTTTCTACTTGTCACTTTTTCCGATGAACACTTGGAGGAATTTCTCTACCCGATTCGGCGTTTCCTGCGTGGTGAATACGGCAAGGTCACCCGGGCTGCTGGTTTGGTGCTGGTGCCAGCGTTGGTCGGTTGGCAGGTGTACGACGTAACCATACCCAAAGTGCAACAGCCCTCGTCACTGCGTATTCAGCATCCTTCGTCGAATTTTCCCAAAAAGAACGAGGCTCTGAAGAACCCGTTTTCGGCGGCAACCGATGACGAGGTCGATGGGTTTATTGAACAGGCCCAGGCCAATCAAGTCAGTTTCATTCCCCAGGTGCAGGCGGATCTCGATAGTTGGGCGGAGTACATCGAGCCTGACCACATGCTTGAGGCTATAACCACTGCGCCGATGCATACGTTCTTACAGGAACTGGCAGCGGGTAACGTAAGCCGCGACACCGCCCGTGCAGCACTGATTGAAAAGCACCTATTTGAAGGGCGGGCGCTTTATTCGATGAACTGTCGGCCCTGTCATGGCGACAGTGTTGCCGGCGACGGGCCGATGGCCGATGGTTTCAAGTTGCGGCCGATCAACTTTACCGATAACGGCACCATTGAAACCATCGTCGAGGGTTATACCTTCTGGCGGGTTAGCAACGGTGGCCCGGGGCTGCCAACCGAGGCAACCCCGTGGGACTCGGCGATGCCGGTGTGGAAGCTCAACCTTACTGAAGAGGAGCGCTGGAAGATCATATTGGCCGAGTACGACCTGGCACAGAAGACTCCACGGATACCGGAGTCCCACTGATGATAAATCGTTTTACCGCATTGATTACCGTACTGCTGCTGGGTTG
>Ga0208640_1000334_pt1 | contig 21183 bp, 18 predicted proteins | sample ETNtaG_23_FD_185774 | JGI IMG/M metagenome (GOLD analysis project Ga0208640, IMG submission 185774) | Marine microbial and viral communities from oxygen minimum zone, Eastern Pacific Ocean - ETNP201310SV72 (SPAdes) (version 2) | ecosystem: Environmental > Aquatic > Marine > Oceanic ... | reverse complement strand
TTTTCCGTAATACTTCATTGAGATTGATTGGACTCCACTTATAGTCATTACCAACTGTCCAAGTAATTAGGTTATTAGTATTTTTTTCACGCCATTCAAATTCGATTTGACCTTTATTTAAAAAACTGCGTTGTAGTCCGATAGAATAATAGTCACTTTTCTCAGTGTTTAGGTTTGGATTACCAACAGAATAAGCTTCTTTCGGCCAATACATATCATTGAATGTGGGAAGGCGAAACCCATTTCCCATGCGTCCTCTAATTTTCCCTAGAATAGGAATGTCGAATTGAACATTGAAATCAGTGGTTGTTGCACTGAATGATTCACCCCAATCTCCCCGAATACTAGGGCGAAAAGCGAATCTGGGAGTAACATTATAAACCAGTGATACTGATGCTGCTGACGTACTTCGGTTATGATCTCCAATATCACTACTATTAATATTTTCGTCGTAAAACTCAAGAGAGGTAATGGCCTCCAAATAATCAAGAAAATGCTGATTCCAATTCATTTTCAGCCGATGTGATGATACCTCATGTCGGCTGTTAATTGAGAAGTCAGGATCAGAAAAATGTTCATCATTCCCACGGCGACTAGCTTGAATGCTGATATGACCGGAATTCAAGAGTCTTATTATTGTTGCATTTCCTAGTATTAAGGTGTTTGTTCGATTCGCATTTGGTGAAGGGTAAGATACAGCTCCAGCTGCACCGCGATCACTACGGGTAAGGAATAGGGAACTTTTAATAATTGTTTTTTTTGAGTGTAGATATTGTATCCGCCCACCAAGAAAAGATTGATCAATGCCGTTGTTTTTACGGTTATATGTGGAATCATTAAACGAAAAAGCATAGTCTTCAACACTGGTAAAACCACCGCCAATCAACTGTACTGCAGTATTGGGAAATGCCAACCTGTAACCTGTGGATATACTTTTGAAACCAAACATCCCGGTTGCTACATTTAAATAAGACCGATTGAACCATGGACTAAGGTGGATGACGCCATCCATGGATCCCGAACCATAGTCAATGCTGGGATAGCGTGATTGATACATTTGCTGGAAGAATACGAGTGGTATTTCCGATAAATCCGTTTGTCCATTCTGCGGACTAGTGAGATCAATTCCGTCAAGAACAATTTTTGTGTGTTCCGATTGACCTCCGTCCAAACCTACGCTGCTTATACCTGCTCGACCTCCGTACGTCTTTAGTAAGGATCCGGGTACGCGTTGGAACATACCGAGAGAACTCATTTGATCCGTTTCCGTAATATGTATTATTTCCCATGGAGCATTGTTGGGAAAATTTTGTCCTTCAACCTCAATTGAATCCATGGGAATAGCTTCTCGTTGTAAAAAAATCTTCAATTGTTTTTCTCCAGAAGAAATCAGGATTGTTTTTTGGTATCCGAAGCGATGAAAAATCAGACTGTCGCCAGAGTTGACTTCCGCTTGGAGGAGAAATCGTCCTTCTTCATCAGCAATCACCCAAGATTTACTTTTAGGGTGGGAAATAGTTGCGTAAGGTAAGTTCTCAAGGTTTTCGTTTAGAACAAACCCCGAAACTCCCATAGTCCAAATTATTGCTTGGCAACATATTCCAACAACTAGGGAATACAATACATTTTTTATCAAAAGAAAACCCCTTTTTAATCAAGGGGTCATGAGCAAGGAATGGTGTCGTTTGCATCATGACCTTTATCCCGAAGATCAGTTGACACATCGCCTGTTTGGGTTCCTGACTCATGCACAATGCATTTACAGTAGCGGGAACTGTGCTCGGCTTTCACGAGCTTCCCCACAACATAACGATGTATGTAACATACGATACTAATTTAAAAAACGAATATAATCAAAGTTCAAATTCTTCTCGAAGATATGTTGTGTTTCAGAGGGAGAGATGAATAAATTCGTCGTTGAATTTTGAATTAAATAATCCTTATGCCAAATTTTATCATAAATGTTGCTGTCATGAATCTTTATAAAGAACCTACCTTTCGATCTGAAGTCGTTACTCAGGGACTTCTGGGAGAATCCTGCAGTATTCTCGAGCAATCCGATAATTGGACGAAAATTAAACAATGGGATGGATACGAAGGTTGGGCGAATAATTTTTATGGTATAATCCAAGACGAGATCTATACAACAACTCATTCATTCTTTGGACATTCGTGCGAAATTGTAAATTCTGTAGGTAAAGGAATCCGCACAATGAATTTTGGAAGTAAAGTAAAAGCTGAACAAGCTAATGCAAATTATTCTATTACACTACCAGATGGTCATGTTGGATATTTAGAGTCAAATCTCTATGTTGATGCTATGACTCCCAGTCGAGATTCGATTGTAAATGTAGCTCAATCATTTTTAGGAATTCCCTATCGTTGGGGTGGTAAATCGACACTGGGGTTTGACTGTTCAGGTTTTGTTCAATCTGTTTTCAAAGCGCATGATATTTCATTACCCAGGGATTCGCATGAGCAAGCTGACCACTTCGTGAATGATATTAATTTAGATGAAGTGACACCCGGTGATTTACTATTTTTTGCTGAACAGAGTAAAATAAGCCATGTGGCAATAAGTTTAGGTGACGCCAATTTAGTCAATGCCAGGGGTTGGGTAAGGGATGAAAGTTTAGAACCATCGTCTTCAGTTTTCAGTCAGAAATTGAAAGATCTATTTGTTAAGGCTGTTTCGATTGATGAGGTTGTGAAAAACTGATGATGCATCCACCTCAAAATGGATCTTTATTAAATAAAGCAGTTTTAGTCTTAAATACAAATTATTCACCTTTAATGATTTGTACGGCTCGACGGGCTATCTGTTTAAAGTATTTAGAAAAAGTAGAGATTCTTGAAACATATAATGATATAGTTCATTCTCCATCCATTTCTCTGAATTTACCCAGTATCATTAAGCTCAGGGATTTTGTACATTATAACAGCATGAATGTGGTTATGAGCCGTAAAAATATTATGATAAGAGATAAACATACATGTCAGTATTGCGGTTCGAAATCCTCATCCATGACAATTGATCATATTATTCCAAAAGATCGGGGTGGAATCGATAATTGGGATAACCTTATTACTGCCTGTCAGCAATGTAATAAGAAAAAGGGAAATCTATTACCGGAAGAAGCCAAAATGCCTCTGAATCGTCAGCCAAGAAAACCAAATAGAATTCATTATTTCCAGCAATTTATTAATCATGACCAGACTGCTTGGCGTCCCTATTTATTTTTGGATTCATTTTGAAGAGAGTATTAAGCGGCATTCAACCCTCCGGTAAACTTCATCTTGGTAATTATTTCGGCATGATGTCAAGGATGATTCGTTACCAGGAAAAAAACGACTTATTTTGTTTTATTGTTAATTATCATGCCATGACGACCATACAGGATGGTGATTTATTAAAAGAAAATACGTTGAATGCAACCATGGATTTTCTTTCCCTTGGTATGGACCCCGAAAAATCTACATTTTGGATTCAGAGCGATGTTCACCAAGTTGCAGAATTGACATGGATCTTATCTGTTGTTACCAGTGTGGGGCTTATGGAACGAGGCACATCGTATAAAGATAAACTAGCCAAAGGTGTTACGCCAAACATGGGTTTATTTTCCTATCCAATCCTCATGGCAGCAGATATTCTATTATTTGGTGGTGAAATCGTTCCAGTGGGGAAGGACCAGAAACAACATTTAGAAATGACTCGGGATATTGCTATACGTTTTAACAATACATTCGGTGATATTTTGGTTATTCCGGAACCGGATATTGAAAAAGATACTCAATTGGTTCCTGGGGTGGATGGTCAGAAAATGAGTAAATCATACAATAATACCATTCCAATTTTTGGGAAAGAAACGGTTATTAAGAAAAAAGTGATGTCAATTGTGACAGATTCTTCCGGTGTGAACGAAGCAAAAAATACAAATTGTGCTTTATTTAATATATATAGCCTTTTCCTGGATGAAAATGAAAAGCATGAACTGACAGATAAATTTGAAACACCAGGAACAGGGTATGGTGAAATCAAAAAAGATCTATATTCTAACATCATGGATTTTTTCCAGCCCTTCAGGGAAAAGAGAGAGTATTATGAGCAACATAAAGATGACGTTTTTGATATAATGAAGCATGGTGCTGAAAAAGCAACGGAAGTTGCAGATACATTTTTAATTCCAGTAAGAAACGCAACAGGGTTAAATTACAGGGTATGACATACCGCGTTCATTTAGAAAACTTCGAAGGTCCACTTGATTTATTACTATATTTTATCCGTCGCGATGAAATTAATATCTACGACATACCCATCTCCCATATCACAGAAGAATTCATGGAAACTCTTGACGAAATAAAAAAATTAAATATCAATTTTGCCGGAGATTTTGTCGTCATGGCATCCACACTTATGCGTATCAAATCGAAGATGCTGCTTCCAAGGCCGGAATTAGATGAGGATGATGAGATTATTGATCCCCGGAAAGAATTGGTTGATCAATTATTGAATTATTCGCGATTCAAGGAAGCGGCTGAATCGTTGGATATTTTTGCATCAGAACGCAGCCAGGTTTTTACTGCCGGCAAAAAAGTAAATGTCTCTGATGCACCTGAAGAGGTTAATGTCATTCTGAGGGATGTTACTTTATACGATATTGCAAGGGCGTTCAAGTCTGCAATGGATAATATGCCCGTTATCCAAATATATGAGTTAGAAAGAGAGCCTATCCATCTTGATGAGCAAAAAGAATTGGTTATGCGATCTTTTGATGGCGATGGACGTTTAAGATTTTCCACACTTATTAACCAACTTGAAACTAAAATAGCAATAGTCGTAACGTTTTTGGCTTTATTGGAATTAATACGATCCCACCAGATTACCATTGTTCAGAATGAATTATTTGGCGAACTTGAAATTCAATTGCTCACAGCTGAAGCATAAGATGACTGGCGAAGAACAACTACACATTTTAGAAGCATTACTTTTTGCATCTTCTGAACCTTTAACTCAAACTAGGGTAAATCTTGTATTTTTAGATGATCCACCACAATTAAATGATCTCATTCCAGAATTACAGGATAAGTTTTCTAAGGAAAACAGACCTTTAGAAATTCAAAAAATAGCTGGCGGGTATCAAATCATAACCCGATCAGAATATGAAACATGGGTACGACGCTTATTAAACAAATCCGGGAGATTAACCTTGTCTCAAGCTGCATTGGAAACATTGGCAATCATTGCCTACAAACAGCCTGTCAACCGTTTTGATATTGAAGCGATTCGCGGAGTTGATTGCTCCGGTGTTTTGAAAACAATCCTTGAGAGAAATTTAATAAAAATTAAAGGACGTGATGAAGGTCCAGGAAGACCATTACTCTATGCTACAACGGATATATTTCTAGAATATTTTGGATTAAATCGAATTGCTGATATGCCAAAATTGAAAGAGATTGTTGAATTAACAGAAAGCGATTCGAAAGATCAATTGGACGCTTTTATTCGAGAACCAGCTCAACCATCACCTGTAATTGATCAGCCTGCTGAAAGTCCCTCAGCTTAATATTTATCCTATTTCTATTCATACATTAATATTATATGCGATTAAATAAATTTCTCGCTATGGGAGGAGTGGCTTCCCGCAGAGAAGCAGATAGACTTATTCTTGCTGCTACCACGACAGTTAATGGTGTTTTACAGACAGATCCTGCGTACAGCGTTAGTGAAGATGATGATATTATTTTTGATGGGAAACGGATCACAATTGAAAAAAATATTTGGGTAATTATTCTCAATAAACCGAAGGGATATATTACGACACAAAATGATCCACAAGGTCGAAAAACAGTCATGGAATTGGTACCAAAAAAACCACGATTATTCACAGTAGGCCGACTTGATCGAAATTCCACTGGTGTTATATTATTAACAAATGATGGTTCCTTGGCCCAGGAGCTTATGCTGCCGAAAAACAAAATTTCTCGTGTTTATGAATTAGAAATTGACCGTATTCTGGAAAAATCAGAAATCATGAAAATGCAACATGGTATTTTCATTGGTCATGGACAAAAAGGTCAAGCCAAAGTTTTACAACAAAAAGTTAATAAAAAAAGAGTCATAGTACGATTAGAATTACGTCAAGGAAAAAATAGAGAAATCAGACGAATTATGGCTGTATTAAAGAGAAAGATATTTTCTTTGAATAGAATTAGCTATGGTCCCATTAATCTTCGGGGAGTTCAAATGGGAAAATATCGTAAATTAACAAAAGAAGAAGTGAAAAATCTCCGAAAATTGTAAATGCATCACTTTAAACTAAATGACTATAAATTATAGTATTAAATACTCAATAACTGTAAATTTGTCGGCTTTTTGAGAAGGTAATTAGATGATAATCGCTATTGACGGGCCTGCAGCTTCGGGCAAAAGTACAACTGCAAAAATTGTTGCTGAAAAATTGGGATTTACATATCTCGATACAGGTGCAATGTACAGATGTGTAACGCTTGCAATGATCAATGCCGGAATTCATGTTTCCAATACGGAACAGATTAATGATCTGTTGGAGAATATTAGCATTGATTTGCTAGACAAAAATGGAAAACTGCAGATTATGATGAATAATCTTGATGTTTCTAATGATATTCGATCAGGTAAGGTTACAGAAAACGTTAGTGCAGTAAGTGCGTTAAAAAATGTCCGTGAAGCAATGGTGAAAATGCAGCGGAATATTGCTTCCAAAACGAATTGTGTGATGGAAGGTAGAGATATTGGTACTGTTGTATTTCCAAATGCGGAATATAAGTTTTATTTATCTGCAGATTCTGTAGTAAGAGCAGAACGAAGACAAAGAGACTTGTTAGCCTTGGGAGATGAAAAATCAATCCAGGAATTGATAGAGGATATTAATCGACGGGATGAATATGATTCATCAAGAGAAATATCACCCTTGAAGAAAGCTGAGGATGCTATAGAAATCAATACAACTGATTTGACTATTGATGGCCAAGTATCAAAAATAATTGAAATTGTTAACAAATAAAAAACGAAATAAACAGGAAATAATAGCCTTATGACAAACGAAGAACTGACCCAAGAACAGACGTCTGAAACACCAGTTGAAGACGCCAGTGTTGACATAGTTGAAGAAGAGTCAGCTGTGGAAGAAACACCTGAGGTCGAACCAACATCAAACGGAACACCAGACAAAAATAAAAATTATTTAGACTCTGAATTATTCAGCGACATACGCACAATTACCCGAAAGGAAATTGAAGAAGCTGAAATTAATGAAGATATTACAGATGAATTGAAGGGTAAGTATGAAAATTCATTAGCTGAAATCTCTGAAAACCAAGTCATAAAAGGTCGCGTTATTGGCATGAATGACCATGTTATACTCATTGACATTGGTTTTAAATCTGAAGGAATGATCGATAGAGCAGAATTCATTGATGAATCATTACCTAAAATAGGTGATCAAATCGATATTTATTTAGAACGGCTCGAAGACCGTCGCGGTAATATGGTCCTTTCTAAGGAAAAGGCTGATTTCATGCGTCGCTGGCAAGATTTAAGAGAGATATTTGAAAATCAAACTACCTTTAGTTGTAAAATAATTAGACGCATAAAAGGGGGTATGGTTGTAGATCTGGAAGGAATCCAAGGTTTTTTACCTGGTTCTCAGATAGATGTGAGGCCAATCAAGGATTTTGATACATTATTGGATACAGAAATTGAAGTTCGAATTGTAAAACTGAATGAAGCTCGTAAAAATATTGTTGTTTCTCATAAAGTTATTCTCGAAGAGAGTTTAAAAGAACAGCGTGATGCATTATTAAGCGAAATGGAAATTGGAACCGTTTTGGAAGGCCGCGTCAAAAATATTACAGATTTTGGTGTTTTCATAGATCTCGGCGGTGTGGATGGATTGCTGCATATTACCGATTTATCCTGGGGCCGTGTGAACCACCCATCTGATGTGATTGGCGTTGATGATGCACTCACAGTTAAAATCATCGATTTTGATCAGGAAAAACAACGTGTTTCTCTTGGATTGAAACAATTAACACCCCACCCATGGGAAGATGTTGAGATAAACTATCCTGTCCATTCCACTGTAAAAGGAAAAATTGTCAGTATGACAAATTATGGATCATTTGTGGAATTAGAGCCAGGTGTGGAAGGATTAATTCACGTATCAGAAATGTCGTGGACACGCCACATTCGTAATCCGAACGAGTTGTATAAGTTAGGCGATACAGTTGATGCAATGGTTCTTTCTATTGATTCAGATGACCGCAAAATAAGCTTGGGCGTTAAACAACTCCAGCCGGATCCATGGGATGAAATAGAAGAGAAATATGTGATTGGTTCAACCCAAAAAGGTGTCATTAACAACCTAACACAGTTTGGAGCTTTTGTTGAATTGGAATCAGGTATAGATGGTTTAATCCATGTTTCTGATATTTCATGGACTAACGTTATTAGGCATCCAAAAGAAATTTTGGAAAAAGGTCAAGAAGTCGAAATAAAGATATTAGAAATTTCGAGAGATAATCGTCGAATTTCACTTGGTTTGAAGCAAATGATAGATGATCCATGGCCGTCGATTGTTAAATTTTACGAAACCGGTAAAGAAGTTAGTGGAGATATTATTCGGATTTTAGATAAAGGTATCATCCTAAAATTAGATATGGATGTAGAGGGAATAATTCCCTTCGGAAAAAAACCCAAAAAGCAACATAAGGAAGTCACTTCAAAACTAAACCCGGGTGACACTGTTTCCGGTAATGTATTGGAAGTCAAACCAGATGATAAAAAAATCATTCTCTTTTCTAAAAAATATTCAGAAGGGGGTGAAAAAGAAACGAAAGATTCTGTAAAAGATTTCCTTGACGATCAAGATGTGCCTGCTTCAGAAAAAATAAATATCCCTGAAGAACTTCAAAAAGAAATTAGCGAAGAAAAAACAGACGCAGAAGAATAAGGATATCTCCCTAACACTGCGATGATATAATGAACAAAAACCAACTGCAAAACTATCTCAACTGGCAATCGTTGGGCATGAGGTTTGGCGCAGTTGGTCTGGCACTGCTTTTATGGGTGTTTGTCGTCAGTGAAAATGAATATTCCATGATCATTGATATGCCCATTGAAGCACGTAATTTGAGTGCTCAAAAAGCCCACAAAAAAGAAGTTCCTGAATATGCCCAGGTTCGCTTGAAAGGCCCCGGGCGTGTTCTTTTTAAAACACTCCTTCTCAAAAACTTTATTTCTGAATTTAAGCTAGTTATTGATCTTGATCGAATTTCAGAAGAATATCACTTTTACCTAAATGAGTACTACGAGCGTTATCCCCAAAAAGTTGTCATTCCTCCATCTTATGATTTGGAATACATTGAAGTTGTTTACCCTGATTCTATCCATATAAGCCTGGATGAATACATGGTAGAAATGTTTCCTGTTGTTTCTCCAGTTTATATAAATCCTGCTCCAGGATATACATTAGTTGGCAAGCTGAAAATTCGTCCTGATTCCATCCAAGCGGCCGGCCCGAGTGAAGTCATTCAGAAAATGCAATATATTACAACTATAAAAGATACATTTCTATTACAGGAATTCGATTTAAATGCTAATTTAAACGTTGATAAAAAAACTCGTTCAATAATCGAATTCTCTCAAACATCTATCAAAATTTTTCAAAATGTTGAACCCGTCAGTGAGCGAATTATAAGTGAGATTCCTGTAAAAGTAATAAATGTATTACCCAACTTGCGCTTATTCGTAAATCCGACAACAGTCGCATTGACAGTTGTGGGTGGTGTCGATCGCATTGCGGCAATCAACCCCAAAGATATTCTTGTAACAATTGATTTTGCAAAACAATGGATTTCTGGGAAAAATTATTATGAACCGACTGTCAATGTTCCTGAAGATATACTTGAATGGCAAGACCTTTCTCCTCGGAATTTGGAATTGGTTGTAACAAAGGATAAAAAATGATTGTTTTAGGTGTCGAGTCGTCATGTGACGAAACGGCAGCAGCCATTTGTTCAAACAATGAGATTTTATCAACGATAGTCAGTTCCCAAGTAATTCACTCAAAATTTGGCGGTGTTGTACCTGAATTAGCATCGCGCGAGCATGAGCTTTTGTTGAATTCTATTGTAGAGGAAGCTCTTGTAGAAGCAAATATACATAAACAGGATATAGAGGGTATTGCGGTTACAAGGGGTCCAGGTCTAGCTGGTACATTATTATCCGGTGTTTGTTTTGCGAAAGGGTTAGCGCAAGGTTTGCAAAAACCCATTATAGGAATCAACCATTTGGAAGCACATATTTTCGCAAATTTTCTAGCAGATCCAGAATTAGATTTCCCTTTTGTTTGTTTACTCGTATCTGGTGGTCATACCCAGTTATGGTTAGTAATCGATATGAATCACTATACGATATTAGGAACAACCAGAGATGATGCTGCCGGAGAAGCATTTGATAAAGGAGCGAGAATCCTGGGGTTAGGATATCCGGGAGGTCCGGAAATTGAAAAATTAGGAAAAAACGGAAACCAGCGAGCTGTAGATTTTCCCAGAGCATTTTTAAATGATAAAAGGCTGGAATTCAGTTTCAGTGGATTAAAAACAGCATTATTGTATTTTATGGATTCAAACAAAGAAAAAGATAATGTTAATCTGGAAGATATTGCTGCCAGTTATCAACAAGCTATCATTGATGTTTTAGTGGGTAAACTAGTCCAAGCTGTAGAAAAAGTTAATGTTAAGACATGCGTTATAGCTGGAGGGGTGGCCGCCAATAAATCATTAAGAGAAACTGTAAATAAAGCACTCTCCAATATTCGTGTTCTGTATCCTGATTTATCTTTATGTACTGATAATGCTGCCATGGTGGCATATCTGGGTGAACTTTATCTAAGTATGGGCGTTTCCTCATCCATGGATTTTGATATTAACCCCAATTTAAAATTGGCATAATACGTGACAATAGAGTTTCTAAAGGAAATGGATGGTTGGTTTTGGCTTTTATTAATTGCCACAATACTAACCCTGTTCTGGATTATTCTTTCGATTAAGGAAGAACGTAAATTCCTGGGTTTAATTGGTATCAGAATCTGTGTTTTTATGGTATTGTTATTTATGCTTCTGTCACCAAAATTTTCCTGGAAGGATCATTATCAATATCCCTTGCGTTGGAATATTTATGCTGATCGGTCAGTAAGCATGGGATACCATCAAGCTCTTTCTCCAAATACCTACTTAAATAATTTGAATTCATTATTTTCTGAAGCTGAAAGTAAAAATGCAGAAACACAGAAATTTTATTTTGATTATAGAGTGTACAACGCAGATGAAACATCTTTTCTACTCGATGGTGAAGCAACCGATTTAGGTAATGTTTTTGATCATATAAAAGAATCTGAATCAGAATTGGCTGGAGCAATAATTATTACAGATGGCCAAATTACTAAGGGAGAACAAACGCATAATCAACTTAAAGAATTTATGATTCCTATATTTACAGTTGGTGTAGGCGATACGATTCCCTTAGTGGATATCGCTATACAAGCTGTTGAAGTTCCAACAGTAATAATTAAAGGGGAAGAAATGGATATTAACATTACCTTGTCTTCTCATGGTAGAATAAATGATCGAATAAATATATTATTGTATAAAGGAAAAAAACTTTTAGGATCAAAATATATACACTTGGAAGGAGATGGTTCCCTAGCTAATGCAAAATTCAGAATCAGCCCACAAACATTAGGGGGAAATAACTATATAGTAAAAACATCTGTCTTGGCTGATGAAATTAACATAGATAATAATAGCCAACCATTTCAAGTATCTGTTCTCAAGGATAAGTATAAATTGGCATTAATAACAGGTGCCCCCAATTTCAATACAGCGCCTTTAAAGAAAATCATTAGAAATATTCCCAGAGTTGAATTAGACCATTATATTCAACGCGATGATAAATTTATTCCATCCATAAATGAATTTTGGTCAACTCCATATGAATTAATTGTTTTTGATAATTTTCCTTTGGTTCCAATTTCAAAAAGGTGGAAACAGATTTTGGCTAAAAAAATTGTTTCCCAAAAATCATCAGTTTTTTTGTTTGTCGGACCAAATACAGAGAAAAAAGCAACAGAATCAATGTATCCCTTTTTTCATGTAAAGAATTCCCAAGAAACGTTTAATGATAATAAAAGCAAGCAATGGTATTGGGCTGAAGAGAATAATATTCTAAAATACTTTTCTGCCAATGGACTTGATCAAGCTAGATATGACAATATATATCCACCTCTGAAACCAAAATTATTTATTGAGCCGGAAAATAATATTTCCTCACTAGCATATTTTGATAATTCATCAATACCATTATTAGTATCAGGTGAAATTGAAGGATTGAGGTCAGGAATCTGGACTTCTTCTGATTTTTCAACACTTTTTTATAAAATGACAGAGACAGATCAAGAAAATATCAGCACTTTACTAATAAACAATTTATTTTCGTGGTTTTTACGTACAAGTGGAGAAAATGATCTATACTTTAGAGTGAATAAAGATGTATTTCAACAAGGAGAAGAAATTCATATTGCGGGATCACATTTTAATAAAGAAGTAAAAGATATTTTTGCATTTACGGGTTATATCACTTTGTTAAATGAAGAAAATTCTCCTACAACATACGAATTAACGTATAATCCTGTAAATGAACAATGGGAGACTAAATTTCTTGCAGGTAAACCTGGATCATATTCATATGAAATTGTAATGGAAAATGAAAATGAAGTTTCTACTCAAAATGGATCGCTTTTGATTGATGAAAGTCAGATTGAATTAAACCAAGTATCAGTTAATAAAGAAAAATTGATTACAATTGCAAATGCAACAAATGGTAAATATGTATCTTGGGAATCCCGGGCTGAAATAATAGACCGCATTAAACAGGAACATAAGGAGGAAATAGTCGTTAGGGATGTGAGATTAAATGAATACACTTTAGGAATTCTATTATTAGTTATACTCTTATCTATAGAATGGTATATTAGGAGACATATCGGTTTAAGTTGATATTATTTATTTTCTTTACGTCAATAAATATGTAGTTTTCACACTTCAAATAAGGAATTTATGAAGAATATAGCAGTCATTGGAACGGGATATGTCGGTCTTGTCAGCGGAGCAGGTATTTCTGATTTTGGCCATAATGTTGTATGTGCCGATATTGATAAAAATAAAATTAAACACTTACAGAATGGTGAAATACCCATTTATGAACCCGGGCTACATGAATTAGTAAATAGGAATGTTCAATCAGCCAGATTGTTATTCTCATCAGATGTCAATAAATCTATAGAGGATGCTGATGTAATATTTATTGCAGTAGGTACACCGGAAGGTGAAAATGGAGCTTCGGATTTAACCGCTGTATTGGAAGTCGCCCGGGCTATAGGGAAAAACTTAAACAGCTATAAAGTTATATGTACGAAAAGTACTGTTCCTATTGGTACAGGTGCTGAAATATCTAAAATTATAAATGAGACTTCAAACAATTCGATTGAATTTGATTATGTCTCTAATCCTGAATTTTTAAGGGAAGGATCCGCTGTAAAAGATTTTCTTTGGCCAGATAGAGTTATTATTGGAGCTTCCAATGTACGTGCATTCGATATTATGAAAAATGTGTATAGACCTCTATATATAAATGAAACACCTGTAATTGAAACAACAATTGAAACAGCTGAATTAATAAAATATGCAAGTAATGCATTTCTTTCTGTAAAAATCAGCTATATGAATGAAATTGCAAACATGTGTGATGAAATTGGAGCTGATGTACATGTTGTGTCAAAGGCAATGGGTATTGATGGAAGAATTAGCCCAAAATTTTTACATCCCGGACCCGGTTTTGGAGGATCATGTTTTCCAAAGGATACAAAAGCGCTTGTATCTATGGCAGAAAAATTTGGTACAAACCTGAATGTGGTCGAAAGCGCTATTGCGGCCAATCAACTGCAAAAAGAACGCATGGTTAAAAAATTATTTAAGCTTTTAAACAATGATGTCAAGGGCAAAACTATCGCTATTCTCGGTTTGGCTTTTAAAGCACAAACCGATGACGTTCGGGAATCACCATCCATTAATATAATTAATGCCCTAATAAACAATGGTGCTAATGTAAAAGCATTTGATCCTGCTGCTAATGATAATATGAAAAAACTCTTTGAGGATTTAGATACATATATGTCCTGGGAAGAAACAGTAAAAGATGCAGATTGTGTTGTTATTATGACAGAATGGAATGAATTCAGAGGTATAAACCTTTCGAAATTAAAAGAGTTAGTTAAACATCCAAATTTATTGGATTGCAGAAACATTTTAAAAATTGATGATCTGGAAAAACAGGGATTCAATTATGATAATGTAGGCAGAAAAAAACGATGAAAATCATCGCCACAGATTTTCCAGGATTGTATGTTATTGAACCGGTGGTTTTTAATGATGATCGAGGGTATTTTTTTGAAAGTTATCGTAATGAACATTTTATCCGTGCAGGCCTGGATTTAGAATTCAAACAGGATAATCAATCGAAATCTACATGCGGTGTTTTACGTGGTTTGCATTACCAACTGAATTATGGACAAGGAAAGTTGGTAAGTTGTGCTTACGGTAAAGTTTTTGACGTTGCTTTAGATATTCGTAAGGGATCACCTACATTCGGAAAAGTTTTTACAATAACATTAAATGATAAAGATCACCATGCTGTATATATACCACCAGGATTTGCCCATGGCTTTTGTGTTTTAAGTGATAAAGCAATTTTTCAATATAAATGTACTGAAATATATTATCCCGAAGATGAATATGGTATTTCCTGGAATGACCAACAAGCAAATATTCAATGGCCAGTTGATAAACCTTTACTTTCCAATCGAGATCTAAACTTTCCCGATTTGGCAGATCAAGATAAATTGTTGTTACCGGATTTTGAGGGATAATGGTGGGTAAAATAATTATCGTTACCGGTGGGAGCGGCTTTATAGGATCAAATTTCATCCGTTTCATGTTAAATGAAGGTTATGCTGAAAAGATCATCAATCTCGATAAATTGACTTATGCTGGTAATCCTAAAAATTTATCAGATTTTCAACAGGATGAGCGTTATGTTTTTGTTCAAGGTGATATTTGTAATCAGGATCTTGTCAAGGAATTATTTCTAATTCATCGTCCGAATGTTATTGTCAATTTTGCTGCTGAAAGCCACGTAGATAGATCAATTGATGGCCCAGGTGATTTTATCAAAACCAATATTTCCGGTACATTCACATTATTGCAGGAATCGCTTCGTTATTTTCAGACATTAGAAAATGAAAATCAAGAATTATTCAGGTTTCACCACGTTTCAACGGATGAAGTGTTTGGCAGTTTAAATGATAATGGCTTTTTCACTGAAGAAACGCCTTATGACCCCAGTTCTCCTTATTCTGCATCCAAGGCTGCTTCTGATCATTTAGTGAGAGCATGGCAACGGACCTTTGGCCTCCCAATCATAATTTCTAATTGTTCAAACAATTATGGTCCTTATCAATTTCCTGAAAAATTAATCCCTCTAATGATTCTTAATTGTTTAGCTGAAGAATCGCTACCTGTATATGGTACAGGTGAAAATGTAAGAGATTGGTTATACGTAGATGATCATTGTGAAGCCATACATACAATTATTGAAAATGGGAAAATTGGAGAAACATATAATGTTGGTGGAAATAATGAGATTATGAATATTGATATTGTAAAAACAATCTGTAATATATTAGATGAAATAAAACCTTCAACACATCTCAAATCTTACATGGAATTAATTACATTTGTTACCGATCGGCCGGGACATGATTATCGATATGCAATCGATTCATCCAAATTGAAAAATGAATTGAGCTGGTCACCCAAAGAAACGTTTGATAGCGGTATCAGAAAAACCATTGATTGGTATTTAGAAAATCAAGTGTGGTGGAAACAAATTCAAAACAATACATACCAACAGGAGAGATTAGGAGTTTTATAGTTTCATATGAACAATACAATAAAAATATTATTATCAATAACTCTGATGACCTTTTTATCTGCTCAAACAGAAAATATTGAGTCATTAACATCCGGAATGGGCAGCAATCAACTGATGTATAATGATATGTCTAAACCTGCAATTCCTTTAGAAAGTGAAATTGATCCAAATGAATATTTACTAGGACCTGGAGATCAATTACACATTGTTGTTACATCCTTGGAAAATAAAATGCTACCGGGGCAGGAATTTGATCTTTTCATTGCTGAAACAATTGAATATTATGAGTTTATCGGACCTGTGGGTGAATTGACGTTACCTTCTATTGGTCAATTTTCAACTACAGGAAAAACCTATAAGCAGATAAAAGATGAAATCATTTCTATCGCATCAAAAAAATCCTACAAAAAAATTCAAACAACGGTGCGCTTGGCTTCATTAAGAACATTTAAAATTCAAGTTTTAGGAGCCGTAGAATATCCGGGATACGTTGTAATGTCACCAACAAATCGTGTCAGAGATGCTATCGTTAAAACCAAAGGTGTTCAAAAGTATGGTAGTGATAAAATAGTATATTTAGAAAGAAATAGTAAACGTACGAAATTATTCTTAAAGGATTTTTTGGTTAAAGGTGACTTGACCCAAAATCCTACATTGTTGGAAGGAGATAAAATATTTGTACCTTTTTTTGAAAATAAAGAAGAAGAAGAATCAAACTTTACAGAATATAAAACCAGTCAAATCATTGTTCATGGATTTGTAAGACGACCAAGAGGTTTTTCTTATATACCAGGTTATAAAGCAAGTGATTATATTGCAATGGTAGGAGGTGTTTTGAATATTGGTAGCGAAAATAATACAATTATTTATAGAGCAGATGGCTCTGAACTACAAGACGCTTTTGATGAATATGTTGAACCGGGTGATGTGGTTTTTGTTCCGGAAAGTCTCCGCAGCAGGATCTTTGGTAACATTAGTGTTCTCCAAACTGCTACAGCGATTGCAACGCTCTATTTAACATATAAAGCAGCTATAGGTGGATGATGATAAAATTAACTCCGCATGAGCAAAAAATTCTGGATCTGGTGAAAGAACATCCGGATATTATTGATGATCCCGAAAAACGAAAGGCAATTGCGGAACAACATGGTCTTTCTGAAAAAACACTTCGCAATCGTATTGGTGATTTAAAAAAATATAGTGTGATTGATCCTATTGGCAAAACAGGTATTATTGATTCAGCTATTAGAGTGAATTCAACCAATATCGATGAAATAAATTTATATGATTATGGTAGAAAACTATGGAAATGGAAAAAATTTATTTTTGGTTACGTCGTTGCAATAACGTTGATCGCTACAATAATTTCATTAATAATGCCTAAAACATTTGAGGCATCTGCGGTGTTAATGCCCCCTTCGCAAGAACAGGGAGCAGGCATTTTAAGCTCACTGTCAAATACACCCTTTAGTGGGCTTTTAACACAATCTTCAGATGAAACCATGAGTATAATTGCTATTTTAAAAAGCAGAACTGTCATGGAAGATGTTGTTAAGAAGTATAATCTTATTAATTTATACCAATCTGAAAATCTTGAAGAAGCTGTAAGAAAATTGAGAGAAAAAGTTGAATTTTCTGTGGAAGAAGAAGGAACCATTAAAATAACGGTAAATGTCATGACTGATTGGTTTCATCCCGACGAACAAGAGGAACAGTCTAAACAACTATCTGCAGATATCACAAATTATTTTGTTATGCAATTGGATGTTGTAAACAAAGGATTGAAGACGAAGCAGGCATCTTTCCGACGAGTTTTTATTGAGGAAAGATATCAACAGAATATTGAAGAATTAAAAAACGCTGAGGAAAAGCTAAAAGGTTTTCAGGAGAAGCACAATACTGCTAATCTTACGGAACAGACCACAGCTATCATTCAGGTTGCTACAGAATTAGTATCTCAAATATCAATCAGTAAAGTTAAAATATCAATCAGTAAAGTCAAATTAAGTATTTTGGAAGAAACACTACCTAAAGATCATCCCGAAATCAAATTATTGGAAACAGAAATTATTTTATTGGAAACAGAAATTACTGGGTTAAATAAACAGTTAGATGAATTGGATTATGGCAAAAATGAAATCACCATGATACCCCAATTCTCTGAAGTTCCGGATTTAGGCCTTAAACTGGGTCGCCTTATGCGTGATGTGGCAGTGCAGAATGCACTTTATACTTTTTTAACTCAACAATATGAAGAAGCAAAAATTCAGGAAGCAAGAGATACACCTACTGTACAGGTTCTGGATTATGCTGTCAAAACTGAAAAAAAATCAAAACCTCAAAGAAAATTAATTGTAGTTGTATCTTTTATATTTTCAGCTATTATATCTTCTTTATATGTTATAATTCGTGAAAATAAGCCAGTTTTTTAGAGGGCGATAATTTATTTTTTAATCGAATTTTGTATTATCACTAATTCGAGTGAATTAACAATATTAAAGATGTGTAATTTTCTTTTGTGTCCCACATTTATTAATTATGAATTGAAAATCTTTATAAAAAGTTGATGAAGATTCAAAATATTCTGTCATTTAATACTAATTCACTAACTTACAAAGCAGGGTTTCTTGCTTTCGGAAATGGGCTTCGAGGAATTAGTGGTATCTTATTATTAATCATTCTGTCGAGAACATTATCTCCTTTTGAATATGGTGGATATAGACAAATTTGGATGTTAATAACTATATTATCCCAAATATTCTTATTGGGATTACCTGTAAGCTTAAACTTTTTTATATCGGGAAATACTGTAGAAAATCAGGGGAAATACCTTGGTCAGACGTTAAGCTTAACTTTTGTTATATCATTTGTGCTCTCAATAATTGTGTTATTATTTAGAAATAAAATAGGTATTTATTTTAATAATCCTAGCTTGACAACATATATCGTGTATGTAACTCCTGTGTTTTTATTGTTTTCTACTTTTCAATTATTTACACCAGCATTAGTTGCGAAGGGATATTATCGTAATTCAGTATATGTGAATACTGTTATTTCAATATTATTATTATTATTTGTTGGCGGTACAAGTATTATTCAAACGAATATAAAATTTATTTACTTCGGGCTTGATATTGCTGTTGTATTGGGTTTCTTTTTTATTATCATAACGTTATTCAATAAATACAATACAATTAATTTTGAGGTAAACTTTAAGCTAATACGAAAACAATTAAAATATGCGGTACCGTTAGGGCTCGCAAGCCTAATTGGCTTAATATCAAAATATCTAGACAAATTTATAGTAGGAAGATATTTTTCTACAGAAGAGTTCGCTGTTTATGCAAATGGGGCTTTTGAACTTCCATTTATTGGGCTTGTAACTGGCTCAGCAATGGCAATACTATTACCGGAGTTTGTTAGATTCTATAAAAAAGAAGATTATTCATCAATTGGGAGAGTATGGAGAAACTCTATTCGAAAGATAAGCATAATATTAATTCCAGTTACAATATTTTCGCTTTTTTTTTCAGAAGAAATAATTGTTGCCATGTTTTCAAAAAAATATGTAGCAAGTACTCAAATATTTTTTATATATCTTCTTGTATTACCTATGAGAATCACAACATTTGGGAGTGTATTGTCTGCTATAGATCAAAATAAGGTAATTATGAGATGGTCTATCATAGGATTAGTGATGAATGTTATAATATCCCTCATATTAGTTGAATATATTGGCATCATAGGACCAACAATTGCAACTGTAGTATCGATTTACTTTGTTGGTTTTGGGCAATTGAATCAAATATCACGATTGATTAAAACAAAAATATCCAATATCCTGCCGATCAATGATTTAGCTATAATAACAATATCATCGTTGCTATTCATTATTATTATCCGATATTTTCTTCAAGATTTTCATTCATTATACTTTCGTCTAATTTTATCAGGAGTTATTTTTACAATAGTTTATTATGGGTTTTTTAAAACAATATATCCGAAGATTAATTACTAAGAATCAGATCTTAAAACAGTATTATAATGATGGATTCTTAGCACGACCAGTGCTTAAGCAGAGAGTTGTAAATTTTATATTTCAAAGAGTATTTAGGATAAATTCAGGTTGCAAATATTCCATTCATTATACAAGTCGCATCATTTGCCCTGAGAAAATAATATTAGGGAATAATTATACAAAGAAAAGTTTTATAATGAGTGCGGGTTATTATATACAAGCTATTAATGGAGTAATAATTGGTAAAAATACTTTATTTGGGCCTGGTGTTAAAATTATATCAGCAAACCATGATAAATTTGATTATAAAAAAACAGTTTTATCAAAACCAATAAAGATAGGAGAAGAATGTTGGATTGGTGCGAATGCTATCATATTACCTTCTGTGGAAATAGGTGACAGAGTTGTTGTGGGTGCTGGGAGTGTTGTGACAAAATCATTTCATGGTGATGTGATAATTGCTGGGAATCCAGCTAAAGTTATACAAAAAAAATGAAGATACTAATTATTTCTGCTTTAGACATAAAGTCAAAAAGTATTCAAGTAATTAAAAATACTGTAATGGCTTACGCTCTAAAAGGCCATTTTGTTTACTTTATTACTTTTAGAGATGATGATAAGAATAGTGATTATTTTTATGAGGATATTATTGATCATGTCCACTCTAATGTAGAAATTATTAGATTAATATTACCGTTTAATAATATAATTGGGTTCCTTAGTGGGAAATCTAGAGCCATATTCCAAAAATTCAGAATTTTGTTTTTCTTTATTCCCAAAGTTTTTTTATCAACAGCTAAAATTAGCAATAAAGAAAATATTGACATTATTTATGGGTATGAGATATTTGGGATTTTAGCGATGAAATTTATTAGGAAGTTTAACAAAAAATATAAAGAGTCTTTTTCAGTTATCAGGTTTCAGGGTACAATAATATTTCCATATATTAATAATTATTTAAAGTTATTGCCCAAGTTGGATCATTTAATTGCATTGAAAACTGAGAGTGATCTGGTAATCATGACCAATGATGGTACTTCAGGTGATATTGTGCTAAAAAAACTTAATAACAAAAGTG
>Ga0208640_1000332_pt1 | contig 21267 bp, 20 predicted proteins | sample ETNtaG_23_FD_185774 | JGI IMG/M metagenome (GOLD analysis project Ga0208640, IMG submission 185774) | Marine microbial and viral communities from oxygen minimum zone, Eastern Pacific Ocean - ETNP201310SV72 (SPAdes) (version 2) | ecosystem: Environmental > Aquatic > Marine > Oceanic ... | reverse complement strand
CACCCAAAATATTTGGAGATGTTGTTGTGTCAAAAGGCAATATGCCATATAAGCTTTACTTTATTCCATTTTGTTATACCGCTTTGGTATAAAAACTTTTTAATTTGTTTGAGTTAAGATTTATCTTATATCAAGCAGACAGTTTGCTTAGCAACAATAGCAAGTGTGACCCACCTGATCCCATTCCGAACTCAGAAGTGAAACCGCTTAGCGCCGATGGTAGTGTGGGGTCTCCCCATGTGAGAGTAGGACATTGCTAGGCTTTTATTCAAAATACCCCGTTCTTTTCAAGGCGGGGTATTTTTTTGTTTAATTTAAACTAATCATTAGTTGATATAAATCAATATGAGCGATATTTGAAGAGATATAATATCTTCTTAATCTGATTTATATAGCTATGAAGAGTCTACTTTTATCACTCAATGATTATTTTGCTCTAGTCCCAGGACAATTAAGACCTTACCACAAGATAGTACTTATACTGGCCCTACTCTCGACCGTTTTCATGGGTTATGGGGCTACCCGTTTTGTCTTAGACACCTCTTTTGAGTCTTGGTTTAGTGAAGATGACTCGGCAGTAGAATCCTTAAACGAATTTCGAGAGCAGTTTGGCAGTGATGATGGTCTGTTTATTGTTTATGAAGCAAAAGATGGAGATGTATTCTCGAACCAATCCCTATCATTAATTTCCGAAATAACTGAAGTACTCGACAATGAAGAGCAAATTAGCGATGAAGTTTGGCTTAAGCAATATGGATTAACCTCTATAGTTGCCGAGACACTAAAACATATAAAACGAGTTCAATCTTTAACTAATATTCGCATTCAAAAAAATGAAGATGATGTCTTAAGCGCCCCTCTCTTGGTCCCTAAAACCATCCCTAAAGACATCAATATACTTAGTGAAATAAAGTCTGAAGCTAACAAACAATCCAGTCTACCACTGTTTATGTTTTCAAAAGATCACCGTTTTGGAGCAATCTCCATTCAGACAGATTTTGGTACGATTCCCGTAATTGAAAATCAAAATGAAGAGCAGTCCTTGTTTTCTGATGACTATTGGAGTGATGATTTTGAAGACTCAGTGGATGACCAGGCTGTACTGCAAAAAGTTAAATTTAAAGATATAGAGCCATCGCTATATATTCCTTTTATGCAGGCTGTTTCGGCGATATATGAACAACCAAAGATGTTAACTCATTTTGATTTTTATCCGATCGGGACTTCGGCGATGATAGAACTGGCCTGGGGAACCATGATTCAAGCAGCTTTCCTTTTGGTAGGTATGCTGATTATTATTAATCTTTTGCTTTGGACCTTGTTTCGTTCAGCCAGCGCTGTAGTACTTCCACAATTAGCTATCGGTCTTAGTATTTTGTTTGTAATTGGCGGTCTGAGTTGGCTTAATATAGCCTCCACCACACTCATTGCTTTAACAGCAATGTTAGTAATCGCTGTCGGTGTGGCTGACTGTGTCCATGTAATGAGTTCTTATCTATTGTATAGGCGTTCTGGCAATGAACATGAACAGGCTTTGTCGCAGGCATACGGTAAAACTGGGGTGCCAATCCTACTTACAACTATTACGACAATGGCTGGCATGTCATCACTAGCAGTGACAGGAATGCCGCAGTTTGTTCTGTTTGGATTCTCTTCTGCGGCAGGAGTTGGCCTAGCTTTTCTATACACAATCTATCTATTACCAGTGTTACTGGATTACTGGCATCCAATGCAAGACAAGAAAGTTTCAAATGTCGTTCAAGAAAAGAGAACTTTAGTAAGCTTAGTGAAGAATTTCATTAAATCGATTCAAATAAATACCTTAAAGTTTTTATGTTTTATTGCGAGACCGATATTAAATTTATCCAAAAAAATTGGACTAACCTGGTTATTAGGAGCGGACTGGCTGCAGCCGTTACTAGATAAAATTCCAGCCTTTGTTCAGCGTTACCGATATGCAGTAGTTGTGATTTTTTTTGGCGTATTTGGAATCTGTTTGTACGGTGCAACTCAAGTAAAAATTGACTCCAACTTGGTTGAACTTTATTCTGATGATGTCCCTATCGGTCAGGCATATGATATCGTTGATGAGCACATGATGGGTACTGGAAATATGATAATTGTGGTTAATATTGGAGAGTCTGACGCCATCATGGACCCTGCAGTTTTAAATGCAATGAGTCGTCTCCAGACTCAAGTCAAGGAAAGTTATAGCAAATATATTATTCGCACTAACTCGCTAGCGGACTTAGTTAAAGAAACCCACGCCATCATGCAGGGTGATGAGCAGTATCGGACTATCCCTGATAGTCAAATCACGGTATCCCAGTTATTGTATTTGTTTAACAGCGCTAATCCAGAGGAGCGACGAGCCTTGGTGAGTGATGATTATAGCAAAAGCCACATTAGCATTCAGTTAAAAAATGCAGGTTCAAACGAGTATGCAGAATTTTTTGCAGGTATCCGAAAGGACATAAACAATGAATTTAATACATTGAAAGAACGTTACCCTAATTTGGACGTTGAAATTACCGGTTCATTTGCTATGATGATGAGACTTGCAGATGATTTAAGTAGGAACCAGTTCAAGAGTTTAGCCATAGCCGCTATCGTTATTAGTTGCTTGTTGATGGTGACACTGGGTTCGCTGCAGGCTGGAGCTATGTCGATTGTCCCTAACCTAATTCCTGCCACTCTGGCGTTTGGCTTGATGGGTCTTTTTGGAATTCCACTCGACACAGATACTCTGATGATTGCGCCTCTGATAATAGGTATAGCGGTAGATGACACGATTCACTTTATTAGTCATTATAGAATGTCACTTGCTATAAATAATAACATGCGAATGGCCTTGATTGAGGCGATAAAAGAGGTAGGTCAGGCGGTAACTTTTACAACACTTATACTAGGTAGTGGCTTCTTTATGCTTACATTTAGTGATTATTTGGGTTTGGCTAAGATTGGTGGCTTTGGCTCTCTAGCGATATTTGTTGCATTGCTGTGTGACTTGCTTTTTTTCCCGGCGCTAATTATGATATTTAAGCCAAAATTTGGTCAGAAAGGTGTTGATGAAAATTTAAATTTTATAGAGGTTACAGAATGAATCGATTACTACTTAATGCGAATTACTCATTACTCTTTGTTTTGATTAGTGCTTTTTTATCACTTTCTAGTTTTCAGGTATATGCAGAAACTGACTTAAGTGCAAGAGAAATTATGGAAAAGCAGGACGAAGAAAGACGCAAATCAACAGACTCCGCCTTCACTCGAATGAAACTCACTACTTGCAAGTATGGCATTAGTGGTGGAAAGGTGAAGTGTGCTGAGAAAGCACGAATTAAGCTAGTTGAGAGTGCGCAAATTAACACTGGCGAAAACAACAAAGACACTAAAAGTATTGCTATCATTCTTCAGCCCTCAAGTGAAAAAGGTATTGGTATGTTGTCTTACAGTTACGATGACAGTGATCGAGACAATGAAACATGGCTCTATCTCTCTGCTCTTGGAAAAGTGAAGAGAATTAGTGTTAGAAATAGTGACGATGAAGAAACCGAATCTGCCAGCATTTTTGGAACAGAAATGACGACTGAAGACCAAGAAACAGGCAAGCTTGATGACTATACATATGAGATTCTTGACCAGGGTAAGTTTAGAGGGAGGGAGGTTGTAGTAATCGAATCAACACCTAAACCACACCGTCTCAGCAAAAGTAGCTACGGCAAAACTCTAAGCTGGATCGACACAGAAAGGTTTATAACTCTTAAAGTGCAAATGTTTGATAAATACAATAATCCTATTAAGAAGCTTGAGGTAGGCAAGGTTGAAAAGATTAATGACGTTTGGATGGGCAGAAGCCTTACGTTTTTCAATACTGTCAGCAACAGATTAACCAATATGAAGCTAGAGGCTATTAACTTTGATATCGACATTAAAGAAGATTTTCTTACTCAAAGAGCATTGACAGACCAAGCTTTCAGGGAGAAGTTTCTTAAAGATTTGCGTAAACAGGCTAAATAATTTCATAACAAAGCATGGCTAAATTAATCAACAAACTGATTATTTATATATTTGTTGGTTTAGCGTTTAGTTCATTTGTATTGGCTGATAACTCCTTGCTTGATGACGACGCACTGTTCGAAGGTCCTGATAAAGATTTTGATAGTTGGACAGATGATGCCGACCTCTTTGAGGGCGATGAAATTAATAGTACAGGGCCTTTTGCCTGGTTAAATATTGGGGTTACGCAAAAATGGGGGTTTAATCCTGTAAACGACTGGAGTACCACAAAAGAGAGGACTGAGCTTACTTTTGGCACAACTGGTTCGATTTCAGATACCGGGTATGGAGAACTAGAATTTAAGGCTACTAAGTATTGGCCGAGTGATAGCTACCATTTAACTAAATCGAGCGATATTGATATAGAAAGAGCCTTTTTTCAGCATAGTTTCGATCATTGGAGTGCTAAGCTAGGTCGATATACTATTGGTTGGGGAGAGCTCGAAGGCGGTGCGCTAGATGTTGTCAACCCTTCTGGTGGCTTGACTGATCCATCGATAACGTCTCAGTGGCTAATGAGCGCAACTCGCTATGGGGATAGAAGTGATATTAGTGTTTTTTATAACCCAAACCCTTCAATTACAAATAGCACTTTAGTGACATTAAAGGATGAGAGACACCGTGAATTTGGTCTGCGTTATGGACTTAATAGAGAAGGTGGCGATATGGCATTTTATGCTGGTCAATTGACACCCAATAATGCCGTAAAAAATCTTACTGACGGGCTTGCCTACGCTAGCCCATATGACTTATTAGGGTTTGGCATGAATAAGGTATTGAATGGCTATTTGCTTAAATTTGACATAGCCTATAAACGAAACTTTCAACACAACCGTTTAGGACAGTTTGTTACAGCTGATAGAGTGGACTGGGATCTTGCTGTTGATATTATGGAAGGTGATAGGCAATGGCTGTTTTCAATTAATTCTCAATACTGGTTGGATTTTTTCAATGACTATTTAACTCCTACTCTGCTGGGCAGTGTTAGTTCTGAGAAAAATAGCATGACCTATATGGCTAATGTTAGTGACAAGATTGGCGAAACAGACTGGAGCTGGAATTTATCAAATATTGTGGTTACCAACAATGACTTATTGTTAATTACTGCTGGCCTTAACTGGGATATCAGTGACAACTTAAATGCAAAACTTAGCGCCACTAAGGCAAATGCCAAACTTGACCGTGCATTTAGCTTACTCGATGATTATCAGAGGGTAAATTTAGAGGTTAAATTCCAGTATTGATTCTGACTGTTATATTTGTTAACACCTATAGGACGCAAAGAGTTTCATCAACTCCTCTAATAGTATTGGACATAGTATAATTTGCGTAAGTTAATTTAAGGTCAAACAATGTTAGAAAGTAAGCTTTTAAGAGGCAATATAGATTTTGTAGTTGAACAACTCAAAAGGCGAAATTTTACTTTTGACGCTACTCAATACAATAAGCTTGAAGACCAAAGAAAGGTAATCCAAGTGCAAACCCAAGATTTGCAAAATCTAAGAAACACAAGATCAAAGGCAATCGGCAAAGCAAAGACTTCTGGTAAAAGCATACAGCCACTGCTTGATGAGGTGTCAGAGTTAGGGCAAAAGCTTGACGAATCGAAAACTAAACTACAAGATATCCAAGCTAAGATTGATGAGATAGTTATGGCGCTGCCAAACATCCCTCACTCCTCTGTACCAGAAGGTAGTAGCGAAGACGATAATGTAGGGATTATTAGTTGGGGAGAGCCAACAAAGTTTGATTTTGAGCCAAAGGATCATGTCGATTTAGGTTCAGCGCATGGAATGGATTTTGCTGCTGCAGCTAAAATTTCAGGAGCAAGATTTGTTGTTATAACTGGAAAGCTCGCTAAGCTACAGCGTGCCTTGACTCAGTTTATGCTGGATCATCATATCGAGAAAAATGGCTACACTGAAACCTATGTGCCCTACTTGGTTAATGCTGACTCAATGACGGGAACTGGGCAGTTGCCAAAATTTGAGGCTGATTTGTTTAAGACCCATTTGCATGGTGAAGAGGGTGAAGCGAAAGCGCTTTATCTAATACCGACAGCAGAGGTTCCAGTTACCAATATAGTTCGTGAGTCAATTATCAAAGAAGCTGATTTACCCCTTAAATTTGTTACCCATACGCCGTGCTTCCGTTCTGAAGCTGGAGCCTATGGAAAAGACGCTAGAGGCTTAATTCGACAGCATCAATTTGAAAAAGTTGAATTAGTACAAATTTCTAAGCCAGGTGATTCTTATGAGGTACTTGAAGAATTAACCTACAATGCAGAAGGCGTTCTGCAATTACTAGATCTTCCTTACCGTAAAGTAGAACTTTGCACGGGTGATCTTGGCTTTTCATCTGCTAAAACTTATGATCTCGAGGTATGGTTGCCGGGTCAAAATAAATATCGTGAAATTTCTTCATGTTCATGTTTTGAAGCTTTTCAGGCAAGAAGAATGCAGCTTAGATGGAAAAATCCAGAAACCAATACGACAGAGTCTCTTCACACCCTGAATGGCTCAGGACTGGCTGTTGGGCGTACATTGGTGGCTGTGATTGAAAATTATCAACAGGCTGATGGCAGTATTGTTATTCCAAAAGTTTTGCAAGGCTATATGGATGGTCAAAATAAGATAAAATAACCCGTTTACTTTTTTTGGAGTTTGAAATGAATATACCACCAGAGTTTTTTTTGATAGCAATGTTTGTACTGATGTACTTTTTGTTAATTAGACCTCAACAAAAACGTGCAAAGGAACACAAAAAATTATTGAATGAATTAAAAAAGGGCGACGAAGTTGTCACTAATGGTGGGGTGATTGGAAAAGTTACTTCAGTTGATGAGTCCTTTGCAACTTTAGAAATTTCTGATGGCGTAATTGTCAAGGTGCAAAAGCAAGGCATCAACCAGAAATTGCCAAAAGGCAGCGCCAAGCAATAACCTAAAAGCAAAACCAAAATGAATCATAACACTGGATGGAAAAATATACTAATTGTATTTTTTCTCTTGTTATCAACCCTCTATGCACTACCAAATATTTATGGCTCGGATTTGGCAATCCAAATCTCAGGTACTGGGAATTATATTGTCAGTGACCAAGATGTTAAAGATATTGAGGTCGCCCTGGCGGATAACGATATTGACCATAAATCAATTGGCTTGGTTGATAGCCGAATTCTGATTCGTTTTAATGACTCTCAGTCACAGCTTTCATCCAAAGCTTTATTGAAAGAAAGCCTGAGTCGCAATTATGTTGTCGCATTGAATCTCGCTCCATCTATTCCTCAGTGGCTCTCTAATATTGGCGGAAAAGCAATGTCACTGGGCTTGGATTTAAGAGGCGGAGTACACTTTTTACTTGAAGTTGATATGGACGCTGTCATAGCAACATCTATAAATCGTTATGAGAATGAATTGCGGTCGCTGCTTAAGAAAGATCGTTTGTATAGAAAAATTCTAAAAGAAAATAACTTTTTAGTGGTTAAATTTAAAGAACAAAATCTTAAAGACCAAGCTAAAAAGGTTATCAGAGATGAATTACCTGACTTGATGATTGTTCAAGGAAGTGAGTCAGAATTACAATTAAGCCTAGAGGTAACAGCTAATGCACAAAGTGTCTCAAAAAAGAGCGCACTAAAACAGAACCTTACGACACTGCGTAATCGTGTAAATGAGCTAGGTGTCGCTGAACCGATAATACAACAACAAGGTACCGATAGAATAGTTGTGCAGCTTCCTGGTGTTCAGGACACGGCTAGGGCAAAAGAAATACTCGGCGCAGTAGCCACGTTAGAATTCAGAATGGTTGATGAAAAGAATGATCTTCAGAGTGCTGTCAATTCTGGCAAGACCCCGTCAGGTTCAAAACTGTATTATTTTAAGGATGGTAGGCCATTATTGCTTAAAACAAGTGTTATTGTGACTGGAGAGAATATTATTGATGCCGCTTCAGGCGTTGATCAACATAGCTCGCCCATGGTAAGCATTACCCTAGACAATGCTGGCGGACGCTCTATGCTCGAAACTACAAAGGAATATCTGCATCATCGAATGGCTGTGGTATACATTGAGAACAATGTGGAAACAATAATCAAAGATGGTGAAACGATAAAGAGTCGTAGCAAAACACAAGACATTATTAACGCAGCAACCATTCAGAGTACTTTTTCCAATAGATTCCAGATAACAGGATTAGATAGCTCAAGAGAAGCTAGAAACCTTGCATTACTATTAAGGGCCGGATCACTTTCAGCTCCAATTGAAATAATTGAAGAGAGAACTATTGGGCCTAGTTTGGGTGCTGACAACATTAAAAAGGGCTTGATATCAGTTCTAGTTGGTTTTGCGCTAGTACTTGTTTTTATGGGTTTGCGCTACCGCGTTTTTGGTTTAGTAGCAAATGCTGCGCTAACAATTAATTTGGTAACAATTGTCTCTATCTTGTCTCTTTTACAGGCAACCTTAACGTTACCAGGTATTGCCGGTATAGTACTAACGGTAGGTATGGCAGTTGATGCTAATGTGCTTATTTTTGAACGTATAAAAGAAGAGTTACACGTAAATAACAATATACAAAAAGCTATTTCCGAGGGTTATGGAAAAGCGCTATTAACAATTGCCGACGCTAATATAACGACACTAATTGCGGCTTTAGTTTTGTTTAGTTTTGGCACTGGTCCAGTGAAAGGCTTTGCTGTAACGCTATCGATAGGCATTATTACATCAATGTTTACTGCAATTATTGTATCGAGAGCAATAATTAACATGATATATGGTAGAAAAAAAGTAGAGGAATTAGCAATATGAGTCTGAAATCTTTAAAAGTGCCGTCTATAGATTTTATAAACAAGCGCAAATATGCTTTGATTTTTTCTGCTTTGTTGTTTGCAATGTCAGTTGTGTCTCTTGGAATACAAGGACTTAAGCTTGGAATCGACTTTACGGGCGGCACCTTGATTGAAATAGGTTACGAACAGACGGCAGACCTTGAAGAGATTAGAACAAAGCTCTCTGATGCTAACTACATAGGTACTAATGTACAGTATTTTGGTTCTGACACTGAAGTTTTAATCCAGCTCGAGCCTCAAGAGGTTTCTTCTGCTAAGCTTAGTTCTTCGATTATTCGTATGCTTGGAGAAGATGTTGATGTGCGCCGTGTTGAATTTGTTGGCCCTAAGGTTGGTGAGGAGTTAACTAATGATGGAGGGCTGGCTTTACTTTACGCACTTATTGGTATTCTGATTTATGTTGCATTGAGGTTTGAGTATCGTTTTGCTTTAGGGTCGATTAGCGCCTTAGTCCATGATGTTGTTATTACGCTTGGCGTATTTTCCGTGCTCCAGATAGAATTTGACTTAACTGTATTGGCGGCACTGCTGGCTGTTATTGGATATTCGCTCAATGACACAATAGTAGTTTTTGACCGTATTAGAGAGAACTTTCTTTCTACTCGACATACAGATCCAAAGCCGATTATAAATGATGCGCTGAATCAAACACTTGCACGAACATTAATGACATCATTAACAACATTGTTGGTTCTTTTAGCTCTATATTTCTTAGGGGGAGAGGTGATTCATAGTTTTGCTGGTGCACTTATAATTGGTGTTGTTATTGGTACCTACTCATCAATATACGTAGCTAGTTCAATGATTCTGACTCTTGGCATTGCAAAAGAAGATATGCTACCTTCAGAAAAAGAAAAGAAAGAGATTGACGCTAGACCTTAGCTTTATCCGCCAAAGCGTTCAAAAACGAGGCATGCATTGGTGCCACCAAAACCAAAACTGTTTGACAGAATTCGCTTAAGCTGAATATCTTGATTCTTTCTAACAATAGGCATGTTTTTAGCTTCTTCATCGAGAGTTTCAATGTTCACTGACTCAACAACAAAGTCATTCTGAAGCATTAATAATGAGTAAATCGACTCATTAACACCTGCCGCCCCAAGTGCATGACCTGAAAGAGACTTTGTTGAGCCGATCAGTGGTATGTTGTCTTTAAAAACTTCTTTGATAGCTTGAAGTTCTTTCATATCCCCAACTGGTGTAGAGGTGCCATGAGCATTGATATAGTCGATTGGACCATTTACATCAGCTGTTGCGATCTCCATACATCGTTTTGCACCTTCACCAGAAGGCGCGACCATGTCATGGCCATCCGATGTTGCGCCATACCCTACCAGTTCAGCAATAATGTGAGCGCCTCGCGCCTCGGCGTGCTCTAAAGATTCAAGAACAAGGGCTCCACCACCGCCCGATATAACAAAGCCATCTCTGTCAGCGTCATATGCACGAGATGCTTTTTCAGGTGTGTCGTTGTATTTTGAGGAAAGTGCACCCATGGCATCAAATAGCATTGTCAGTGACCAGTCAAGTTCCTCACCGCCACCTGCAAAGACAACATCTTGTTTTCCTAGTTGGATTTGTTCCATCGCATTTCCAATGCAGTGCGCGCTGGTGGAGCAAGCAGAGCTGATCGAGTAATTAATGCCTTTAATTTGAAACAAGGTCGATAAACAAGCAGAAGTCGTCGACCCCATCGCACGGGGAACGCGATAAGGTCCTACACGTTTTATACCCTTGCTTCTTAATATGTCAGCGGACTCAACTACATTTTGGTTAGACGCTCCTCCAGAACCCATAATTAAGCCAGTACGATTGTTTGATATTATTTCAGGACTTAAATTTGCATGCTTGATTGCCTCGTCCAGGGCAACCGCATTGTAGATTGCTGCATCGGCCATAAAGCGCAACATCTTGCGGTCAATGATATCGCTAGTATTTACCTCAGCAATTGAGCCATGAACATGAGACCGCAGCCCCATTTCAGCGTACTTCTCACAATACTTAATACCAGACTTTGCCTCTTTTAAGGATTTGAGAACTTCAGATTTGTTATTGCCTAAACTACATACAATACCCATCCCTGTTACGACAACGCGATTCATTAGAATGAAGAGGTATCAGTGAATAGGCCTACTTTAAGATTAGTAGCTTCGTAAATTAATTTCCCGTCAGCTTTCATTGAGGCATCAGCTATTCCCATGTATAGTTTACGGGCCACTACTCTGGAAAGGTTTATGTTGTAGGTAATTTTTTTGTTACTAGGCAAGACCTGACCAGTAAATTTGATTTGCCCAGCTCCTAGAGCCCTTCCCCTGCCAGGGCCTCCAAGCCATCCTAGATAAAATCCAACCAACTGCCACATAGCGTCAACACCAAGACAGCCCGGCATGACCGGGTCATCATTAAAGTGGCAGTCGAAAAACCACAGATCAGGATTAATATCCAGCTCAGCTGTAAGTCCTCCTTTGCCGTACTCGCCACCAGTTTTACTGATGTCTTTGATGCGGTCAAACATAAGCATCGGGGGTTGAGGGAGTTGGGCATTACCAGGCCCAAATAATTCTCCTTTACCGCATTGAATAAGCTCGTCGTAAGAATAACTACTTTGTCTCATAACATTTGATATAGCAACTGTGGAGCGATTTTATCACACTTAGCTAGGCCTTGAAATTCAACTTAGACTTTCAAATCTGTGATAATATCGGTTATGTCTTCCAATCCAGCTGATATTCGAACCAAATTATCCGAGATATTGCTTTTTCTTCTTTCATCCTCTGTAAGACGATTATGAGTGGTGGTTGCTGGGTGCGTAATGGTGCTTTTTGTGTCCCCTAAATTTGCGGTAATCGAGATCATTTTGGTGTTGTTAATAATCCGGAACGCTTCCTTTTTACCACCCTTAACTTCAAAAGAGACAATACCTCCGTAACCAGATTGCTGTGCCTTTGCAATATTATGGTGAGGGTGAGACTGAAGACCAAGATAGTGAACTTTTTGAACAAATTTTTGGTTATGTAGCCACTCTGCAATTTTAAGTGCATTTTCACAATGCGCTTTCATTCTTAATGAGAGTGTTTCGAGACCTTTAAGCATAACCCAGGCATTAAAAGCACTCAGTGTTGGACCGGTTGCTCTGCAAAAACTACGTATTTCATCGATATGCTCCTTGCTCCCAGCTACTGCGCCAGCAAGGCAACGACCTTGTCCGTCAATATATTTTGTGGCAGAATGGATGACTAAATCTGCGCCCAGATTTAGAGGTTTTTGAAGAGCTGGCGACATAATGCAGTTGTCGACCGCTAATAAGATATTACATTTTTTTGATAAAGCTGAAAGCAGCGATAAATCGACAACTTCACCTAGAGGGTTTGATGGAGTTTCCAGTAAAAATATTTTGGTGTTTGTTTGAACTGAATTTTTCCAAGAATTAATATCAGGCAAATCCACAAAGGTAACCTCAATGTCAAATTTATTTACAATAGTATTTAGTAGGACAATGGTGGTGCCAAACATGTCACGCGATGCAACAATATGGTCTCCAGCTTTAAGAAGACCCATCAAAGTGGCAAAAATAGCAGACATGCCGCTCGCGGTTGCAATACAAGATTCAGCCTCTTCTAGGGCGGCTAATCTATCTTCAAAAGCTTGGACATTGGGATTGGTAAACCTTGTATAGATGTTGCCTTCCTCTTCATTGGCGAACCTTCTGGCTGCCTGCTCTGCGCTATCAAATGTAAAGCTAGAGGTTAGAAAAACAGCGGCAGAGTGCTCTTGTTGTTCTGTAATTTGATAGCCTTCGCGGATTGCCTTTGTATTAAATTTATTTTTTTTCATTATTGTAAAGATGTAGCTCAGTCGACTTGATTGTATATTAGTTCTGAATTTTCATTTGTCATATTTTTTTCTTTTGCGTCGTCAGACCTGAGAGCTTCTATAGTTTTTAAGTAGTCATTATCGATATCATTGGTAATATATTTTCCGTCAAAACAGGAACAGTCAAATCGCAAGATATCAGAGTTGCCCTGTTGCACAGACCAAATCAAATCCTCAAGATCTTGATAGACCAGCTTGTCTGCGCCGATAGATTGACATATTTCATTATCGGTTTTGTTATGTGCGACAAACTCATTCTTGCTAGCCATGTCGATACCATAAACATTGGGATATCTTACCGGTGGCGCAGCTGAGGCAAAAAATACTTTTTTTGCACCTGCTGCTCTAGCCATCTGTACAATCTCTTTACTTGTCGTTCCGCGGACAATAGAGTCGTCTACTAAAAGTACATTCTTACCTTTGAATTCGAGTTCAATAGCGCTGAGTTTTTGGCGTACAGATTTTTTTCTTTGCTTCTGTCCAGGCATAATAAAGGTTCTGGCAATATATCGATTCTTAATAAATCCTTCACGGTATTTCACGTCTAAAGCATTGGCCAGCTGCAAGGCGGCAGTTCTTGAGGTGTCAGGTACCGGCATTACAACGTCAATTGTCTCCTTTGACCAGATAGACTTAATTTTTTCTGCAAGTTTTTCTCCCATTCTAAGGCGAGATTTGTATACAGAAATATTGTCAATGATAGAGTCTGGGCGAGCAAAGTATACAAATTCAAAGATACATGGGTTGAGTTCAGATTTTTCAGAGCACTGTTGGGCGTGAACATTCCCTTTACGGTCAATGACTACGGCTTCACCGGGCTTGACATCGCGTTTAACCTTATAACCAAGCGCCGTCAGAGCGACGCTTTCCGAAGCAATCATGTATTTTGTACCTTTGTCGGTTATTCTCTCGCCGAGGATAAGAGGTCTGATTCCGTGAGGATCGCGAAAACCGAAGATACCATAACCCGGCACCATACCGATAGCTGCATATGCCCCCTTAACACGTTGATGGAGTTTTGTAACCGCTTTGAATATGTCAGTCTCATTGATTCGGTGTTTTTGCTCTTCCGCTATCCCGCTGGCCAATACATTGAGAAGAATTTCTGAATCTGAGTTGGTGTTTGTATGTCTAAGGTCTTGCTCAAACAGTTCTTTAGCCAAGGCCTCCGCGTTAGTTAAATTGCCATTATGTGCAAAAGCAATACCATAGGGAGAGTTGACATAAAAGGGTTGCGCTTCGGCACAGGAAGAGCTTCCAGCAGTCGGATAACGGATATGTCCAATACCCATATCTCCGATCAGTTTAGTCATATGTCTGGTTCTAAATACATTACGCACAAGGCCATTGCCTTTTCGCATATAGAATCTACCCTTGCTGGCTGTTGTAATGCCTGCTGCATCCTGACCACGATGTTGGATAATACTTAGAGCGTCATAAATATAAACCCCAACATCTTTTTTTGTTGTAGATAGCATTCCAACAATACCGCACATAATTTATCCCTCTGTATTTATATAGCTTTCAAGAATAAGAACGTCGCCTGGTTCGAGATCTATAAACAACAAGTGTTTCGATAAAAAAGGTTTAATATCAACTCCCCAGTCCTGAAAGGTCCTTAGTGTACCGGTAGTCTCTACCCAGGCATGATTTTGAGTTACCCAGTTCAAGTTTTGTAACACAAGTACAATAATCAAAACAAAAATTCCACCTTTGAACAAACCAACAATTAAGCCAAGAAATTGGTTTTTCAGTCCGCCAACATTGCGAGCATTAAGGAAAGCATCAAGAACATGCAAGACTTTAAGTATTTTCTCAAAAATAGGTGCCAACAAACAAGGTTTTTCTTTATCAATAGTTATATTAAGTATTTTTGCTAGCGCTACGGAAAAAGCAAGCATTACAGTAAAAACAACTACAAACGATAGAAAGTTACGCAAAGAGTCGTTATTAACAATCACTTGCATGGTCTGCAATTGTGCCAGGCTTTCTAGGTATTGGCAGCTCAAAAAAACAACCAGAGCGACAAGCACAGCGAGAGCAAAATAGTAATTAAGGTCACAAGGGTTTTTCACTTCAGAAGAGGTTGTTGTTAATCTATAGAGTCCCTTCTTTACAAACCAAGTGCCGACAAAGATAATTCCAAATGCACTAGCGTAAGCCGAACCTGCATCACTAATCAGCCAGCTCGCAAAAAAGGCATTCGCGAAACCTTGATAATAAAGCCACGCCAAAACGATCGCCAAGATAACGAAAAACAGGCTAATAATTTCCTTTGCTAGGCCCTGAATGAAGCCTCTTACAATAAAAATGATTAGGATAATAAGGGTGAACCAATCTGACCAAGCTAGCGCACTGATTGCGTTCCAGAGATTGTCAAAAAAATTACCCATGGTGTCCTTATTTGATAACGCAATTTTACAATAGATTATATGTCAGAGAGATACTCTACTGTAAACAAATAATGTTTAGCTGTCTTGCAGTATGAGCATCGCATCGGCGACCGTATAAAAAGAACCAAAAACCACCACTCTCGAGGAATTTTTATGCAAAAGCGCCTTGTTGATTGCGCTTTTCATATCGCTACAAACTGTCGTCTCTTGGGAGTTATTAAATATGTTTTTTAGATCATCTGTTTGCAGGGCTCGCTCAGAAGAAATCGGCACCAAAAACCAGTGCTTTATGGTTTTTGATGCGAGCTTAATCATATCTACTATGTCCTTGTCAGCCAAAGCGGAGAAGATTGCAACTGTCGGCATGGCGTTTTTTTCAAGCATTTTTATGAGAGCTTTGACTGCAGCGGAGTTATGGGCAACATCGAGAATAATGGTTTTGTTACCTGACTTGACTTTTTCGAATCGTGCTACTATCTGTGCCTTTCTGACTCCAGCTTCAATCATCTCAGATGAAGTGGGAAATTGACTTCTCAACTGCTCTACAATATTGACTGCAAGGGCGGCATTAATTTTTTGATGGTCTCCTTTCAGTCCCGTTTCACCTTTATAGGGTTCTTTGACAAATATAAGGTTGGCACCAATCTCATCGGCATAAGCCAGCAAACTTTTTGGTGGGCACTGGTCAGCGCAAAAGCAAGTCTTATTTTTGCGCATAATTCCGGCTTTTTCGAGTCCAATAGATTCCCTTGTGTTGCCAAGGTATTGTGTATGGTCGATATCAATATTGGTGATGGCGGCAATATCGCAATCAACCACATTGACCGAGTCAAGGCGACCCCCAAGTCCTACCTCGAGGATAGCTATATCAATATTCGCTTCGGCAAATATTAGCAGTGCTGCCAAAGTTGAAAATTCAAAGTAGGTGAGAGAAATGCCCTCTCTTTTTTGCTCTATAGCTTCAAACGCCCTGACTATAGTTGCATCGTCTACGGCCTTTCCATCGATAGCGTAACGTTCATTGTATTTGATGAGGTGAGGTGAGGTGGAACAACCGATTTTGTATTCTGAGTCTTTATATATACCTTCAATAAATGAGATGGTGGAGCCTTTCCCATTAGTGCCACCGACAGTGACAACGAAAAAAGGGACGCCGCTAGGGAAAAGGCGTTGATATACTTTTTGAACTCTCTCTAGACCCAGAAGAATGGTTTCTTCCATCAGGTTTTCTTGCCACCTTAGCCACTCATCAAGGGAATCTCTATTTTGCATAGATCAAGGATTATATTGAATTAGTATTAATTAATCGGAGTTATTGTCTTCCCAAAATTCACCCTCAATAGGTTCATCATTAATCGAATTCTTTGTTTCAGCGTTCCTGGTTCTGTGGATAAAAACCGACTGCCTACTAAACACGCGCTCTGCATTTTTTGCAAAAATATGGTTAATAAAATATGACCTCGACCATGGCATTAGCCCTAACAGACCGATACCGTCAGTTATAAATCCTGGAGTTATTAGTAAAATACCTGCAACAAGAATAACGACACCCTCCAGCATCTCTTTTGCGGGTGTTTTATCTTCAGCTATGCTCTGCTGAGCTTTCGCTAGCGTTGACCAACCTTGCTGCTTTAACAGGGTCGAGCCAATCAGTGCAGTCAAAATAACGAGCAACACAGTTTCCCAATTCCCGATAACATCACTTACGGTCATTAGAACCATAATTTCAAGAAGAGTCATCGACACAAAAACAAGAAATAACATTTAACCCCCTTTGGAATTAATAAAAATAATATCCCAGACACCGTACCCAAGTTTTTGCCCTCGGTTTTCAAACTTGGTCAATGGTCGATGTTTGGGTCTAGCTGAATATATATGGTCACCTGCGGTGTTTTTAAAGTCTGGGTGGTTCTCCATAGTTTCCATTATATGCTCGGCATAGTCCTCCCAGTCGGTCACTACATGAACAATACCGCCATTTATCAATTTATTTTTTAGGGTATCCAGAAAGCTTGTTTGTATTATTCTACGCTTATGATGCTTCTTTTTATGCCATGGGTCGGGAAAAAATAACTGCAAGCATGAAATACTATCGTCTTCAATGTTGTTTTCCAGAATCTCTACAGCATCACCCTTGATAATCTTAAGATTGCTTATCTGTTTTTTGTTGGCTTCATTAATCAACCTTCCGATGCCAGACTCATAGACCTCTATCCCTAAAAAATTGTTTTGAGGTTGCTGAAGGGCCATCTCAAGTAAGCTGTCACCATTTCCAAACCCTACTTCAAGCGTCACATTCTGAGGCTTAATAAATAGTTCATCAAGGTTGATTGTTTTGTTGTCGAGGTTAACTCCATAGGTTGACCACAATTCATTAAGACCAGTTCTTTGGGCTTTGGACAATCTACCTGAACGCCTCACAAAACTCTGGATTTTACGTAGTGGCTTTATTTCACTCACAGTTTGTAGTCCATGATTAGGGGAGAGTGGTCGGAAAAACGTTCTTCTTTATAGATTTCACAGTTTTTTGCGCAACCTGCTAGATTAGCGCTGACAACTTGATAATCAAGACGCCAACCGGTATTGTTTAGCCATGCCTGTCCCCTGTTCGACCACCAGGTGTATTGGTATTCTTGCTGGTTTATTTCTCTGAAGGCGTCAATATATCCCACTTCATCATAAAGCTTATCAAGCCATGCCCTCTCTTCAGGAAGGAAGCCAGAATTTTTCTGGTTGGAACGCCAATTCTTCAGGTCAATTTTCTTGTGGGCAATATTCCAGTCGCCACAAAAAATGTAGCGCCTTCCGTCTGATTTCAACTTTTGCATATACGGCAAAAAGCGATTGCAAATAAATTCCATCTTGAAGGCCTGCCTTTCTTCCTTGGAGGAGCCGGAGGGGAGATAGATAGAGGCTACACTTAAATCGCCAAAATCTGCCTGAATAAAGCGACCCTCTATATTGATGTCATCCCAGGGACTGGTAATGATGCGGTCAGGCTTTGATTTGCAATAGATTGCAGTGCCGCTATAGCCTTTACGTTCAGCGCTATGATAAAAGGTATGCATTCCTTTAGGGTAGAATCTTTCATCTAGCTGGTCTTCCTGGGCTTTTATTTCTTGCAGACAAACGACATCCGCTTTTTGTTTCTTTAGCCAACTGAAAAAACCTTTTCTTTCAGCCGCCCGAATTCCATTGACATTAATTGTTATAATTCTCATTGCAATTATTTTAATGGCTTAGGAATATTCAATGGAACAGTATCAACAGGATTTTGTAGACTTCATATTGCAGACTGGCGCTCTTAAGTTTGGTGAATTTACCCTCAAATCTGGCCGCGTTAGTCCTTATTTTTTTAATGCGGGACTGTTTAATCAGGGCAGCCACTTGTCACAACTCGGCAAGTTTTATTGCCATGCGATTAAAGCCAGCGGAATAAAATTCGATGTCCTGTTTGGTCCTGCCTATAAAGGCATACCTCTGGCTGCAGCGACAGCTATCTCTTTAAACGAAAGCTATAACAGGTCTGTTCCTTATTGCTTTAACCGCAAAGAGGTCAAAGATCACGGCGAGGGCGGCAATATTGTTGGCCATAACCTTGAAGGCGACATATTAATTATCGATGATGTGATAACCGCCGGCACTGCGATCGGTGAAGCGCAAGACATCATTGCCACTCATGGCGCCAACGCCAAGGGAGTGATCGTTGCGCTTGACCGCCAGGAAAGAGGCAAAGGTAAACTTTCCGCTATCCAGGAGGTGGAAAAAAGTTTCGGTATAACAGTTTTCAGTATTATCAACTTATCTCATATTGTTGACTATCTAAAAGCTGGCAATGATGCAGATTTAATTAGCCGTATAGAGAACTACAGAGATCAATACGGCGTCTCTTCATAAATCAACAATGCTTGAAATACTAGATTCCAAAAAGATGATGGAGGGGCAAGGGGTTGTCGTCAACCGTCTTTTCCCTGTTACCGGCGGGCGCATGAACCATGACCCCTTTGTGTTATTCGACCACTTCGCTGTCGAGCAAGGGCAAGGCTTTGATACCCACCCACATCGAGGCTTTGAAGCGATTACCTATCTATTTAGCGGTTCCATGAACCATAAAGACAATCTTGGCAATGACTCCACTGTCAGTGGCGGCGGCGCACAAATATTTTGTGCTGGCAGAGGCATAAGTCACTCCGAGATGCCGGCAGGGAAAGAGGCCACGAGAGGGATACAATTTTGGATTAATCTAGAGAAAAAACTGAAAACAATCGAGCCAAGTTATCAGCTAGTTGCAGCTGAAGAGATTCCTGTGCTTGATTTTGACGGTGGCTCGAGAACCATTATCGTGGGCGAGGGTTCGCCAGTAAAACTACAAAATGACATTAGCTATGAGTATATCTCACTTGACAATGGGGCAAGTTATAAGCTTGAAGGGATTGGAGATCTACATGGACTGATATATCTGTTAAGTGGCAAACTTGAGGTTGGACAGGTGACGCTTGAGGATGCACAGTCATTGCTATTCGATGGCGACAATAAATCATTGTTGATAAAGGCGCAAAGCGAGTGTCGTTTGATGCTTGCCTCGGGCAGGCCCCATTGTGAGCCGATTAGACAGTTCGGTCCCTATGTTGACTAGCCCCTAGTTTTCCTGGACTAGTTCAACGATCAGCGTTGAATCGTCGGTACCGGTGACCAGAACTTTTTGACCAACGCTTATATCGAAGCCCTTTGCAAACCACAACGACTCTCCTAGCTTCACTTTGATAACATCGTTGTCAGTAGACACAACTGTGCACTCCTTGCCGATGTGGTCTATAGCTTTTCGACTTATCTCGTCATCTACAGTTCTCACAGGAAAAAACCTTATCGCCACAAAGCAAGTGACAGCGGAAAGCAAAACAAAAGCCACAAGTTGTATCCCCAAAGAGAGTTGCGGATAAAGATAGACCACAATGCTCAGGGTGATGGCTGATACTCCAATCCAGAGCAAGAAAATTGACCATAAAAACAGTTCGATAATCACCAGTAATAGGCCCAATATAAGCCAATAACTAAAGCTTTCAAATAGCATTTCCATGGAGATGATTTTATATTCAATATAAGGTGATATTATGACTTTAATTAGTGTCATTATAAAAATTGTGTATTTTTTTATTTTTTAGTTCATAATGACAATTTTCAGAAAGATTTTCGGTAAATAAAATGTCCACAAGCAATCAGCAACTGGTTGAAAGGTTTCAAAAGGATGGCTTTGTCGTTCTTGAAAATGCCTTAACCGATTCCCAATTGTCATCGCTCAATAGCGAACTATCAATGTGGGTTGAAGAAAGCAGGAGCAATGAAAAGCCTTACGGAAAAATCATGGATGGCAGGCCACGTTTTGATATACAGGTCGATACCCATTCATCTGAAAGTCCGGCGCTGAGGAGGATCACCTCTCCTGCTGAAATTTCGCAGGTATGCCTCGATGTAGTTAAAGATAATAAGGCGCTAGATCTTGTTAGCGAGATTTTTAGTCCAAACATAAAGCACTGGACAAATAAAATTAACCTTAAGCTTCCAAGCTCAGGCACGGAAGTGAAGTTCCATCAGGATTTTCCTTATGAGCCACATTCCAATGAAGACATCATGACAGTTTTGTTTTTTCTTGACGATGTGACGCTCGAGAACGGACCCCTAGAGGTGGTTCCTGGCACACATAACGGACCGCTTCATTCGCTATGGCATGACGGTATCTTTACGGGCGCCGTTTCCGCAGAAATTGAGGCCGAGTGCAAAACCAAGGCTATTAGTTGCGTAGGTAAGGCAGGCACGGCATGTCTGATGCATTCAAAATTACTGCATGGCTCCAAACCAAACAATTCTAAAATCCCGCGCTGTCTATTCATTGTCTCCTATACAGCGGAAGACGCTGTAAAGCTTACTGAAAACCCGCTCCCGAGCGAACTAGACGGTATGGTAGTTCGGGGTAAGGAAACTGGCACTGTCCGTTGCACTAGCTATAGTGTCGAATTGCCAGAGTACCCTCAAGAGGTATCATTCTTCGACCAGCAATCCAAAATGAAAGATATTTGATTATCATTTGTAATTTGTTAAG
>Ga0208640_1000330_pt1 | contig 21314 bp, 19 predicted proteins | sample ETNtaG_23_FD_185774 | JGI IMG/M metagenome (GOLD analysis project Ga0208640, IMG submission 185774) | Marine microbial and viral communities from oxygen minimum zone, Eastern Pacific Ocean - ETNP201310SV72 (SPAdes) (version 2) | ecosystem: Environmental > Aquatic > Marine > Oceanic ... | reverse complement strand
GACATCCAGCTTGTCTAGTTCACCGTGGCCAGTTAGCCATACTCCTTTCATAGATGTTGTCATCTCATTCATAAAGAAATTTTTCTATTTTTAATTTAGATTCATAACATGGTAATTATTACTCACAAGTTACTTGCGTTACAATGATTTTCAAAATTATTAGCTGATTTTCCTGAATCGGTCTGTCAGTAATTTCCCTAAGCCCAAAATGATTGTGTAATACAGAATAAATTGAGGTGTTCCCCAGTCTAAAGTGAGTGGAAAGGATGCCCAATCACCCCAGTGATGTAGAAATTTAAGTACATTAAACCATCCCTGTACAACCTGCTCAGTCAGAGAAAATATGCTGTTTTCAAGCAATCCGAAAGGAGGATTCCCCAGGGAAAGAGCACTCACTAAAAGGCTAAGCAGACAGCTTGGTAAAACCAGCATCCCGAGTAGGAGAACCATAATCAAATTAAGCCAGAATGTTTCCAGTGAAAGGCGTCCGAAAATACTGGCAACAACAGGCCATGTACCCAGCATTACTGCTGACGTGATGCCGACGCTGATTAATCCGTATTTAACGAGACGTTTCCATAAAACATCATTTTCACCAGGGTGCGGATAAAGCGGAAGGAACCACAGAATAAATAAAACTGCGAGAAACGAGAGTTGAAAAGAAACTTCGTAAATCACCGCCGGATTCAGGAAAATGAAGAAAAATGCTGTTGCAAATAAAGCATAAAGAGGTTGATGAACTTGACCTAACAAACGTCCGGCAACCAGTAAACTCAACATAAAAACAGCACGAAATGCCGGAGTAGGCATGCCAATTAACAAAAGGTAAAGCCAAATTCCGGATAGAGAAATCAGCTGGGAGAATGCGCAAAAGTGGGGGTGCTCCAAAAACCGGATTGAGAGACGTCCTATACCACGTACAAGTCCGAGAATAATTCCGTAGATTAAACCAATGTGCAGACCGCTGATAGCGAGAAGATGTGCCATTCCGGTTTCCTGAAAAACCTTTGCAGTCGAACGTGAGCCAAAAGAACGCTTGGCCAAAGTCAGTGGTAAATAAAGCGCGAGTGCCTTGCTGGAAAGATGAAACTCCGCCCTGTCCGTCAATTGCCGTACCCAACTGTCTCTTTTGCGGAAGAATTCGGTTTGCGGATAAATTGCATTTCGATAACGAAAATCTGTAAAACCTAAATTTAAACGATACTTATCAATGCTGACTTCATTCAATTGCCCGATGACCTGCAATTGACGGCCGTGATAAAAATTAAATATTCTGCGCCTTTTTTTTGGAAAGTGTAAGATAGCTTCTGGTAACCGCAACTTTTTATCGCCTTTGCTCAGCTCCACCGAACTCAGTTGCAGACGGACAGTATCTTCTTTGAGGATTCGTTGCTGAATCCTGCCGTTGAGCATAATTGTTGATTCTGCTGAAATTTCCTGCTTCAGCCAGTTCACACTTGAGGGAAGCACAACTAACCACTGGTGTAGAAGAATTGCTGCAATCAGCAGGAGCAAAAAAAGGGGAAGATATAAGTTATAGCGCAGGCACCAAAAAACACCTAAGGCAACTGCCATCAAGATCCATTCAGGGTGCAGTTGATTCAGAGTGTGCTGATAACGGAAGGAAATCCAAATCAGTACGGTAAGCAGTGATGCAAATTCGAGTAAACCGATTTTGTACCATTTGAACAACATTCTGCAATATGCCCATAAGTTAGCGATTAGCAGTTAGGACGCTCAATCAATGTAGTAATGGAATTGTACCGCATCACCCTCCCTTTCCACCTTGAGTGAAATCTCACGTTCTGATTGAAGTACTTCCAATAACTTGAGTGCTTTGCCGACTGAATCAACAATAAATCCATTTATTTCTAAAATGATGTCATTTTTTTTCAGTCCCAATTTTTCATAAATACTTTCTTCTTTAATGTACTGAAACATGAAATAAGGTTTGTCATCTTTTGTAGTAGGAACAACCCTCGCATCATTCAACAGTTGCTCAAAATTTGCCAGTTGTTCATCAACCCACACCCGCTGAAAATGAAATGCATTTCCTGCTTCAGCAGGGGAAGCCGGAAGCAGGGGTTTTTTTGCAACAACCTTTTTCTGTGGTGGAACAACAATCGCAGCAGTTTTCTGCACAGAATCAGTTTGGCCTTTTGCCTTTTTTGGTAGAGTAGCAGTTAGCGATGCCTTTCCGGGAGTATCGGCGCTGACCATCCACAAAGCTTGTTGTGTTCCCTGATAAAGAATCAAAACCCAGCGATCCTTGATTTTCAACACTTTTACGCTTTCTTCAGCACAGTCTTCGTCACGCTGAATTGTTTTTGCATGAAAACATTCACCTATTCCATAAATCAAATATTTGTTTAAACTATCTTTATGACTGATAAAAGCAAATGAATTCCGCTTTCCGTAAATCATGGTTCCTGCAAGTACGATAGCTAAACGTGTGTGTTCGACTGTTTCACCATCTGAGGTTTCCTGAATAATAATTTCCTTTTCAGGAAGAGTTGGCGGCAATTCGATTTCCGTTTTTTGAGCATTAAAGATATTGCGTTCCAAAATTACCGCAAATTCTTTTTGGGCTTTTCCGGAATCGACGGGCAGTTTATCAGTTTCAATCTGGAAGGTCCGGGGCGGTGAAACCGGGATAGACAAGACTTGATGATGGAGCCACGTGCTGAGCAGCGAGCCTGCCATAAATACGGCAGCGCCGGCTAGCAAAACGTTGAAATATAAAATAATAGTTGTGGAGGAAAGTCTCATAACGAGCAAAGAATTCTGAGAAGCAGACTGCTGATCATTGAGAATCAAGCATTGGATGCAGATTTTGATTTTTGCTCAAGATAATCCGCGGCAAACTGAGTCGCCAGCAAATAACCTTTTACTCCAAGCCCAACCAGTGCCCCAATTGCGATATCGGAAAAATAAGAGTGATGACGAAATTCTTCACGCTGATGCACGTTGGAAAGGTGGATTTCCAGAAAAGGAATTTCAATGGCAAGCACCGCATCCCTAAGTCCAACGCTAGTGTGAGTCAAGGCACCCGGATTTAAAAGCAAAAAATCCGCGTCACGCTGCTTTTGCAGCCAGTCAATTAATTCTCCTTCTGAATTTGACTGAAAAGACTCACACTCAATTTTACGTTCACGAAGTGCAGACGAGACTTGCTTTTCAATATCTCTCAAGGTCGTAGAACCGGAAATTTCAGGTTCACGGCTGCCAAGCAAATTAAGATTGGGTCCATTTAGCAAAAGTGCGGTAGGCATAATTAATAATTGACTTTATGATAATTATTTCTGGATTAGTTTCTGTAAAATCAGCATTCCGGAACTAGATTTTATCAGCTAACATTAAAGCCTGCACTGCTAAAATGCAAGTGATTTGGTCGATAAGAAGCGGTGTATTAATTCAAACAAGCAATTTCCGGACGAATTTAGACATGCTTTCCAAAGTTTGTATTTCCTGATCACGATGCGGAGAATGTCCGCAGTTGTCCAGAAAACACGTTTCCACACTACTACCTGATTGACGGACAATGGCTTCGACTTGTGCCGAAGTACCGTATTCGTCGTCATTTCCCTGAACAATTAATTGCGGAACCCGGATTTCCGGAAGACACGCTTCTATGTTCCAGGCAGAAAAGTCCGGATGAAGCCAGACATCAGCCCAACCGTGGAAAGCGCAATCAACATTTGCACCGTGATGTTTCTGTAAAAGTTCCCGCAGATTTCCGGACAGATAAAGTTGCTGTACTTTCTGGATGGAATCCGTAGTCAGTTGTTCACAAAAAACGTGGGGGGCTTCATTGACAATGCCAAGCAGGTATTCAGCAGGATTTTCAGCTGCATGAATTAACGCAATCGAAGCCCCGTCTGAATGTCCCACCAGTATATACTTGCGGATTTTGTGCTGCAATAAAATCTCCGGAAGATCCACCAGGGCTTCATGATGCATGAAGTCCAGTGCACGGGGAAGTTCGCACGAAGCGGATTTTCCGTAACCAAGCCTGCTAAAAACCAAAGCACCACAGCCTGTTTTCTTTGCTAGTTTTTGCGGAAAGTCTTTCCAGAGCGAAACACAGCCCAGACCCTCATGCAAAAAGACGAGGGTTGGCGCTACTTCAGGAGGAGGTCCATGACAAACTGATTCCAGTTTTTTAGCGTTAATTAGTTGACTCAAAATACCGAAAATAATGTTTGGGGTTCCTGTCAGGCAGGTTGAAGAACACGCTGACCGGGGAGTAAAAATGCTATCACAGCAACTGCGAGCGCGAGCAAAACCAAGAGTCCGTAAAGCCAGATGAAACTTCCACTGAGCTCATAAATCCAACCGGACAAATAAATTCCTGATGCACTAAAACCAAAGCCTAACAAAAATTTACTGCCGAAAACCAGCCCATGACGATGACTTGGAGCATATCGAACCAGTAAAGTGTTTTCTACCGGAAGTGCGCCTGTACTCAAAAAAACGACCAGCATCATGCTCAAAACCAATGGAATCTCTGTAAGCTGACTGGCCAATGCGACTGAAGGAACAGTGAATAAAAATAAAGATAAATACAGTTGACGCTCAGAATAACGGTCAGCCAGGCGGCCGCAAAGAAGTTGTCCCATTGCGCCCGCGGCATAAACCAGTGCCACCATCGAGCCTGTACCAAGCAGCGAACCTGAAGTAAAGAGTACACGCAGGTCAAAATCTTTGGGTAGTGAAAACTGTACAATCTGGTGAAACATGCCCGTGAGCAACAGTGCCGTGCCCATCAAGCCAAAAGTCATCCAAATTTTTTTCGCAGAACTCGATTCATAAGCTGCTTTCTGCACAGGTTTTTGTACATCGTCCAGAAATATGCGCAAAGCAATGCTGAAAAGAATCCCGACAAACAAACAGACAATTCCCGGAACAATGAACGCAAAACGCCAACTCCACAATCCAGTCAATGATCCGGCAACGAGTGGTGCGAGGACAAAACCTAGACTTCCGAACAGACCGTTGAAACCTAGGGCGGTACCGGTTTTGGATGTCCTGGAAACCAACCATGACATTCCGACAGGATGGTAGATTGAAGCAAATAATCCAATCCCGGAAAGTCCAAAGGCCAACATCATAGGTGTTTCTGCAAATCCCGTTAGAATCGTAAAAGATCCAGTTCCGTAAAAATATATTTCCAAAAGTCTGGTTTTACACCATCTGTCGCCGAGCCATCCTGCAGGCAGAGCTCCTGCACCAAACAGAAATGCTGCTGGAACAGCCAGTGCCGCCAATTCCTTAAAGCTTAAATCCATTTCTACTTCTAAAACAAGAAGAACAGTGGGAAAAAGCAAAGTGAGTAAGTGGCAGAGAGTGTGACCTACTGAGGCAAAACCAATAGCCGCTATTTCAGGATTTTTGTTCATTAGCTATGACAAATTACTTCAGTTACAGTTATTCAGATTATGTTAGGAAGAGTTGAAAATCCTAAAACCGTGTCATTTAGAGCAAAGAGATAAGCCTTGTTTAAACGAGCACACTGAAAGAATTAAGATTTTAACTTTTTACAAAACAGAGATGCTAAAGCTTTTCACTTTTCATCATTTTCAACATCTTTCTGTTTAGAAGCCAGCACTTTATCGAGATCGTTTTTGAGTTTACCGAGGTGATAATTTTTATTGAGAGAAATGTGAATGATGGCAAAAAGTGTTGCAACAGGGGAAGCTACTGCGTATCCGTACATATTGATCAGGTACAAATCAAACATAAGAGCAGAAGTCTCAAGAAGTTTTACCAGATCAAAAACTAAACGGTAACGCAAAAAAAGCCAGAGCGACATTGCATGAGCAACTACTGTCACAACTGCCGTTCCAACCCCGATGAACAAGGCAAGGTCCAGCGTTGCTAAACCCAGCATAAGAGTGAGCGATGTAGTTAATGCTCGTTCGAGTGATTCTTTTGTCATGATTTATTTTTAGGCAGATTGAACTTCTACTTCGTCTTTCCTAAAAAAATTTTGCAGTACAAGCGACCACAAAAAGCCCCCGACGAATTTCGCAACAAACTGTCCCAGCACGATTTCAGGCATGAACACTCCAAAAGCCAGAGTCGGAAAAACAATTGAGGCTATCGCACTGCCGGCCACATTTGAACCATTTGCCCTGATCATGAAATGTTTTTTGCGTAATCCTGCATAAACTAGCGAGTCTCCGACTCCGGCCGCTAAAAAGTGCTGTTGCACTGGCCAATGCAATTGGCAGCACATTCCAATTGAGTGCAATTGAAATTGCAGAACCTACGCAAATCAAGGCCAACATTTTCCACCACAATTGTTTCCCATGCCATTGATCATGCAGTTTGTCACGTAAAGTAAGATCAAGACCAATAAATAAAAATGCAGTAATGACCGCGGCCTGAGGCTCAAACCAGAGTGTAATCATGTTGGCTAATACGACGGCCAAAAAGTAAATGAAAACAGGCATCATGTGAATATCAATTAAATGCAGTGCTTCAATGTTGTAATTTGTTTAGCAAAACCGTTCCATTTTACTCAGTCTGCATTCAAAGAGTCAAACATCATTTGCTGTAACTACTGAAAGATTTCTTGCTTTGCTTTTAATAACACGGTTAGAGGTTTTATTAATGTTTCGTCAACTTTGATTTTCAAGGCGTGTAAACTGAACAGCACGCCAGTTTTCGCGATCTAAGGTTGAACGATATTCAAAACCCAGTTGACTAACTGAACGGCTTAATTCATCCGCCTGCTCTCCGAGGAGTCCGCTACAAATCAAAGTTCCACCAGGACTTGTCAGTCTTAGCAGATCAAGGCGGACATCTATCAATTCACGCAGAAGCATATTGCTGATAACGAGCGGTGCAGGTTTTTCCAACGAAGAGGGTTGACCGACCACTGCCTTGACCCTTACGGAAAGACCGTTCAGCCCGCTATTACGCTCAACTTCCGCCACTGCTTCAGTTTCAAGATCAACACCTCGCACTTTTTGTATTCCGAGACGGCAGCCGGCAATAGCCAGGATACCGGAACCAATTCCAATGTCCAGCATGCATTCCGGCAAAGTATCCTTACTCAAAAGATATTTCTCCAGCATTTCCAGTGCTAACACGGTCGAGAGATGATGGCCAGTACCAAAACCCTGTCCGGGGTCAATCCAAACCGGCTGTCTGCCGTCAAGTTCAAATCCGGTTTCCCAGGCAGGCAGAATGATCAGTGATTGACCAACCTTCACCGGCTGAAAATGTTCCCGCCAGTTTGTCTGCCAGTTTTCAACAGGGCGGATACCTTCTTCACTGATTTTAATTATTGTCTCTGAAGCAGTTTCACTGCGAAAATCTTCAATTAATTTCTGCACTCCTCCTGAAGGTTTATGCTCAAAGAAAACCCGCAGAGTCAACTCAACTGAGGATTCAGCCAAAGTTTCTAAACCAAGCGCACCTTTTTCAAAACAAAACCAACTCCAAAGTTCTTCAGCCTCAACAGGCAAAGTACAGCAAATTTCAAAATATGTTTGCGCAATTGAGGAATCAGTCTGTTTCATTGAGAACTCTTTTTATCGCCATTTACATAAACTTTGAAACCGTCCTCGCTAAGTCCTCGTAAACGCGGATCATTTTTGGTTTTGGCTACTTCACACAATTTGCATTTGCAGTCAATGTGGTGGGTTTTTTGAAATTTCTTAAGTTTTAAACGAGATAAATCCTTACCGTCATTTTGCATTTCCTTCAACAATTTCTCGATTTGACGCATTGCCAAATCAAGGATTTGTTCCTGCTGACGTGGTGATTTTAACTTAAACATAATTCTTTTTTAAAATAACGGAGCTAGAGGCTCGGTGAACTATTTCAACTTGACAAGAATGTGTATATTATCGACAATCAATCACTAGAAATAAAGTTGCCGTGTACATTATAGTCCAAATTAGTTGCTAACTTCTAAATCTTCATTTAATCACCAGGTAATTTTTTATGTCAGGAAAGCTATCAAATATTGGAGGGATCCTCCTCCTTCTTGTTGTTGGTTCCATTTACTTGAGCACATATGTTGTGGACAAGACTCAATATGCGATCGAAATTTTATTAGGTGACCCTGTTGACATTGTCATGGAGCCGGGGCTCAATTTCAAGATACCATTTGTAAGCCGTATAATTTTTATGGAAAACCGCCTGCAGGATTATGATGCAGATCCAGGGGCAGTCTTCACAAAAGACAAAAAAGAAATGAAAGTTGATACTTACTCAAAGTGGCGGGTGATGGATCCGCTTAAATTTTATGAAACAGTACGTACAACAGCCGGGGCACATGCACGTCTTGATGACATTATCTACTCACAGACTCGTGAGGTGCTTGGACAGCACACACTGGTGGAAATTGTTTCAGGAAACCGTAAAGAAATCCGCGAAGCGATTACTGTACGTTCCAGAGAAAATGCAAAGAACTTTGGCATTGAGATTCTGGATGTACGTATAAAACGTGCCGACCTGCCTGAACAAAACAGTCAGGCTGTCTTTGGACGCATGAACGCAGAACGAAGACGACAAGCAAAACTATATCGTTCAGAAGGGGAAGAGGAATCTCTGAAAATTCGTTCTGATGCAGACAGAGAACGTGTCGAAATTATCGCTGAAGCAAAAAAAATTAACGAAGAAACACGTGGTAAAGCAGATGCAGACGCAACAAAAATATATGCTAACGCATATGAAAAAGACACGGATTTCTTTAAGTTCCTGCGTTCCAATGATGTTTATCGTAACAGCCTGCAGGAAGGTACTACTCTATTGATGGATGCAGACAGTAAGTTTTTTAAGTACCTCAAATAAAACTATTTCTAAATTGATTTAGCCAAAATTACAGAAAATTATTTCCCCCGTTTTTTTATCATAGACGGGGAAACAGTTCTCCTTCCCTGTTTTAGCAGAGACCCCTTTCTGCTTTCCTCCAAAAAAACAAAATGTCTCCTTCTGACAAAGATTATTTACAAGTACTTTCAGCGATGGAAAGTTGGGGCAGTTACGAAATCACTGCACAGCCACGTGATCTCAGTAAACTGGATGGAATCCGGCTCTTACTGAAAGACTTAGGAAATCCGCAGGAAAATTATAAGATAATCCACATTGCCGGAACCAACGGTAAAGGTTTAAGCGCGACAATCATCAGCCATTTATTGAGAGTACAGGGATTTAGCTCAGGTTGTTATACTTCACCACATCTGACAGACATTAGGGAACGAATAACTCTTAACGGTCAGTTTGTGGCTAAAAGCACCTTTACGCAAAGTGCGTCCTTGGTTCTGAAGATTGCACGAGGTTACAAGGGCAACCCCTACCTTTCCTATTTTGATGTTTTAACCGCAATTGCTCTTCATGCTTTCATGACCGAAAAGATGGAGTGGGTTGTGCTGGAAACAGGTTTAGGAGGTCTGGCAGATTCAACTAATGTGACAGCAAAAGAATTATGTGTTTTGACCAGGGTTGGCCTTGATCATCAGGAAGTTCTTGGAAGTAGTTTGCAGGAAATCGCAGCGGAAAAAATTGGTATAACACGTTCGGATATACCAGTAGTAGTTGCGGAGCAGGTTGCTGAATTAAAATCGTGGCTGAGAGAACAGTTCCGAAAATCGAAGGTGCCTTGTTATTTTGTGGATGAGATTTTCGACGGATATTTTCCGGATAAGCAATTATCAACTGAATTTTATTCGAAACCTCGGATGGCTTGTATTCAAACAAGCTTATGTGCTATGCAGGTGCTTTTTAAAGGAAACAGTTCGGAAAAACAAAAGTGGTTAGCATGCGCTAAAAAGGTAAAAATGCGCGGACGTCTCGATTTACAGCAGAATGTATTTTGGCGGAAACATGGAAAATATTTTAAAACAATGCTGTTTGACGGAGGCCATAATTTTGACGCATTGACTGCGCTGATAGAATTTCTCACTACTAACAAGCTCGTTCCCTGTACGCTGATTTTGGGGATGGCTGCAGACAAACTGGATTCCACTCTGCAAACTCCTTTGAAAGAATTGTGTGAGAAAGCGGAGAATCTCATTTTCACCCCTGTACCTTCGCCAAGAAGTGCAACCCCGGAAGCGTTGAAAAACTTTATAAATGAGTCTGGGAATTTCGAACATTCTCCGAAAATAAAACATAGTTCTTCTGCGGAAGAAGCCTTGGAATCAGCTTTACTTACTGATGAAAAACCTGTTGTCGTTGCCGGATCTTTTTATCTGGTGGGAGAGCTTATGCAGATCCTGGGAAATGGAAACGCCGCCTAAAATGAATACGTCCATGAAACACGTGTAATTCCTCCGGGCATACCCACTTTTGAAGGCAATGCATCTCCACGGTCATTGTACGTTGAGTCGTAGATTGTAGAGTCGATGATCGTGCTTGCGGCAAACGGATTGTCAATTATTTCACTGTTTCCCGGAAACAGGAATTCCAGCATAAAGCCAAAACTATCACCTCCTGAAGCAATTCCCATACGTCGAAAAGGTAAGGTGCCGACTGAACTGCTGAGTTGAGTCTGAGTGGTAGCAGCATATTCACGAATTGCTAGATTTTTCCGAATACCTGATTTCAAAGTACTTTCTACCCTTGATAACCCGAAACCAATGAAAATATCCAGATCGTCTGTTTTAGGCACTCCGAAAGGATGGATTGAGGCGGAAAACATATAGAAATGAGAAGCCATCCGTAAAAGAGGGGTTGCATAATCCGGATCTGCTCCCGTGGTGGCTGCCCTGACCTGCAAATCATCCAGCCAAATATTGGTGTAGGCAAAGCTTAAGCCGATACCGACGACATAATCAGTCGGCTGGATATATTCCAATGAAAAAGTCGGCAGCCCATTCAGCAAAGGGATATTACTGAATAACTTGGTAAATGTACCGTCTTGACCAGCGTGACCATCTTCATTTTTATAATAAACATTTGGAAGCAAACCACTGTGCCCGGGATCTACAAAAGTAGGTCCAAAAAAACCCTTTCCTCCTCTGAACCTGTCGGTACCGGTCATTTGATAAAACGGATGACTGTTATCGTCACTGAACGTTTGCTGAAGTACCTCCCAAAATCCAATCCGCCAGACGGCATCTCTACCACCTGTTGGTGCGGCAGTACCTTCTTCCTGTGCAAAAACGGGAGGCGTAAGCACCAGCAAAATTATCAATGCTAAGCCAAACTGATTTAGGATAATATTTTTGAAAGACATGGACACATCAGAGTCAACTTAAAACCAGTACCGAAAAAACGGTTTACTGTATCTGTAAATTCAGATGGTCTAGGCGAATAAAATTAGCGGGTGGCAGTTTTACTGGAGTGTTCAAGAACTTCAGCCCAATCTCTGGCCCGGCGTATTTCCGGGTGATCGAAATCATCATTAAATGGCCGTGACATCAGCCAGATTTCTGCTTCAGGGAAAGATTCCCGGACGTTGAGACAGTTGTCAGGATGATCGTCCACAAACATTACTGTCTTTTCTTCTTGAAGCAGTTCCTGAATAACCTCTGCTTTGGTCTGTGTTGAATATCCGTCATAATCTATAAATCCTGCACAATGCGCAGAGTCAAATTTGAATCCTGCATTTCTTAGATTTTTTTCTCTTCGCTCAAGACAATCCAATGGAATGTTGGTGATAAAATGCACAGGATATGCCCCGAATGCTGCGTTGAACTGTTCCGGATCCACCATTGGTTCCAGTTCTTCAAATTCAGTACTGTGAAGAAAATAATCCCATCCTTCCATGACCTGTTCCTTCGTCAGTAAATCTCCAAACCAGAAACTCTTTGAAACAAAATCCTCTGCAACCTCTAATTTAAAATAATCCTTGACTGTCTTAGTGAACCCTCTTTCAAAGTCCAGCAAAACTCCGTCTACATCAAAAAAGCAACTATACATCGTGGTTGAACCATTTAAGAAACAGTTAAAGAAAATAAAGCTATCTTACAACAGCTGTAGATTCTACAGGGCTTAAACTCTAAAAGATATTAAAATACTTATGTAATGGGGAATTATTTGAGGATCTTGAAATTAAGTGGGGTATCACCCCCGTCAGCCTTAACAGTTATCAGACATCTTCCGACCTTTGTCTGCATCGATTTTCCTGGTACATGAAAGATTCAACTTTTTAAAGGGAGGAGTTGAAAACCAAGATTTCCCTGATGCACTTACAGGCTTTTACGGGGGTGTTTTTGTTCGCCAGTCTGTTTTGTGTGACTACATAATTTTTAGCGAACATTTAAATATTAGAATAGATGTATAATATCGTTACCAGTAAAAATAGTAAAGCTTATTTTGTATGAAAATCAACTATTCTGCGACTATTATAATTAGCGTGTTAACCGCTAATTCAGAACAGAGGATTAAAAGAATAAATAATTGAGGCTGAAGTTTTGTCTTTTGGAGACCTTTAGCTTTCTGATAGAATATATTATTACATTAAAAAAAACATACATCACCAATAACTCATTTCTACTGATAAAATCTACAGTGTTGTTTAGTCTTCCGCCGCAAGTATTGGTCATTCTGATTTTCAGCTTAATATTTGCTTTAACCTTCCATGAGTTCGGTCACGCGTATGTAGCCCATCTTTGTGGAGACGACACGGCAAAAAACGCAGGTAGAATGTCCCTCAATCCATTTGTACATTTGGACTTGTTCGGTAGTTTAATGGTCTTAGCTGCAGGATTTGGCTATGCCAAGCCTGTTCCAGTTAATCCAAATAACTACCGTGTACGTAATGCAGATTTTTACGTTGCTTCCGCAGGACCTTTGATGAATTTAGTATTGGGTGTAGGAGCAGCATTTTTATTTAGTTTTTTAGCAAAAAACAATTTATCAACACTTGCAGGAGTTCCAATGCTGGAACTTTTATACTTGTTTATTTTCATCAATTTTAATCTTTGTCTGTTCAACCTAATCCCGCTTGGACCACTTGATGGAAATTCAGTATTACCTCATTTTTTACCAGTTAACTTAAAATTAAGATTTCAGCATTGGAATTACCGCTATGGCTCACAGGCCTTAATTGGTTTGGTCGTGCTTAGTATGTTTTTACCAGGTTTCAGTGCATTCAGTTGGATCGCCTCCATCAGTAAACGCATGATTAACGGACTCCTTTAATAATTTCCTTATAGCTGCTTTCAATACTTTTATACCATTCCGCCTTAGCAACAATACAAACATGACTCATAACGACCTTAAATCTCTCTTTCTAGGCTATTGCCGTAAAGATTCCGGTACGCCCGACAAACAATTGATCGGAATGGAGTACGAAAATTTCGTTTTTATTCCTGACGAAGATAATCCTGAAGGTGGCTTCCGTCCTTTACCTGTTGATGGTGATTCAGGGGTTTTCAGTGTTTTAGAAAATTTAGTAGAACTTACAAAAGACTCTGCTGATCCGCTCGAAAAAGTTTTTGAAAAAGACATGCTTCTGGCACTTACGAGTCCGTCCGGTTCAAAAATCACGATTGAACCAGGGGGTCAAATTGAACTTTCAGATGCACCTAGAAATTCTCTTTTAGAAGCACAAAATTCTCTGCAGTCATTCTTAAAGCTGCTGGAAGAAGCAGTTTCAGGTTTTGGCGGAAGACTTTTATTTCAAGGGGTCCAGCCACTGCATTCTTTGGAAGCGTTGCCCTTTTTCCCCAAGAACCGTTATCGGATCATGTTCCCGCACATGCTGAATACAGGTTCTCTCGGACAGTGGATGATGAAAGCCTCCACAGGCGTACAGGTCAGCATTGATTATGCATCCATAGAAGATATGGAGAGGAAATTTGTTTTTCTAAACCGACTTTCACCTTTTTTAACAGCAATATTTGCCAACAGTCCGTTAATTGAAGGAAGTCCCAGTGGTTATCTTTCTTATCGCTCACATATTTGGGAGCATACCGATAATTCACGTTCCGGACTACCGGAAGCTTTTTTAAGAGCTGATTTTCGTCTGGAGGACTACGTAGAATGGGCCTTAAAGACGGGGCCTTATCATTTGAAGCGTGATGGAGAAGGTGTACTGACGACCGCTTGGAGCTTTCAGCAGTTGTTAGACGGTAAGCATCCGGATTTAATAATGAACATGGATGACTGGGAAGAACACCTGGGGATGCTTTTTCCGGACATCAGAATAAAAAACATTCTGGAAGTGCGGGTTATTGACAGCGTGGCTCCGCAATATTCACTCGCGATTCCGGCATTGATTGGTTCATTACTTTATAATGAAACTGCTTTCGCCTCCGTACAGTCCATTCTGATGGATATGCCTAAGGAAGAATTTAAGATTTATAAAAAAGCTGTGGCAAAGGATGCTCTACATGCTGAAGTCAATCGAACAAACTTTGCAAAGACCGGAAGATTAATTGTAGAAAAAGCCTTAGAGGGACTTGGATCAGCAGAGGAGAATTGGCTGTTGCCTTATTTTGAGCAGTACACAAAAGGGAGTCTTACTCCTGCAGATGAGACTTTGGAGCTCTTCCGGGAATGCGGAGAGAACCCGGACAAATGGCTTGCAGCAGTTTTAAAAAACGATACTTACTGAGTCGGCCACGCTACTTGTTTGAATTCTCTTTTTTGTTGTATTGCTGAGGGTTTTTTGTCCTCAGTTCCTCGTATCACCTGAACTGAATAGTGACCTGAGGATTCTCCAGAAGAACCTTGTAATGCGGGAGTTCCGTTTATCTGGATTGTAACAAGGCCGTCTTTATTCAACAAAGGCAGCACCTGCCCTTTTTCCAGCTTTCCTTTAGCTGCTCTTAAATCCGCTTTGCCAAGTTCAGCAACAACCGAATATTCCGTCTTTTCCAATAAATCCTTGAAATGTTCTTTCACTTGAGGAAAGTAATACACCATAGATTCAGGTTCAAGAAGCTTTTTGTTTTCAAGCGGTCTAAGCACAGACTCAAGAGCAGCATACGGCAGGCATAACTGGATTCTTGTTTGAATACCGTTAATACTAAGCTGAACACGTCCTGCCAAACAATATTCATAAGGCAACATCACATTTGCCCGGCGAGGATAGATGGTAACACGATTCAGTTTTAGTTCAACTGATGCAATATTGAGCCAGCTTTTTTCAAAATCATCAATCAGAGTACTTACCAATTTAAGCAGCGTCTGCTGGTTTTCTTTCATCATCTGAACCAGTGACAAACTTTCTTCAGTCAGCTCTGCTTTACCGTTAAGTGCCAAATCAAAAAAAGACTTATCCAAAAGTAAAAGTCCACGACTATGGTTGAGAGTTTCAAAAATATAGATTGGCTGTTTCTCAACAGAATCTAAAAATTTTTCAAAACGCAGCTGTACCACATTTTCAGTGGACACTTCTAACATCATGCCCGTTTTCGCGTAAAGCGTCTCCTGCAAGAGAGCTGCCCACCTGCGAAAGACAATGTCTATTATGTGGAATCGCCCTGTATTAAATTGAGCTTCGGCCAGCTCATAAGGTTTTACGGGGATGTCTGTTTGGTGAAGCATAATTTCAATTAGTCCTGAATAACGCCTACAATGCGTATGCCCAGTTTTTCATTGTTAATTTGTACTACTTCCCCAAGAGCAATTGTTTTACCGTCGAGGACCAAATTAACCGGTTCGCCTGCAACTTTATCAAGTTCAATAATGCTGCCGTAAGTGATCTGTGTAATTTCTTCGCCGGTAAGATTTGTCCTTGCTATTTCGACCACCACTTCATGGTTGAAATTTAACAGCATGTCTGAGCCTAAAGGGGCCGCTATTGTCTCTGCTGCCTCTGATTCAATTGGCATTTCACTCTCCACTATATCTATATCAATTGCAGGTGTTTCTTGAACTTCAATTTCTTCTTTCTCCTCACTTAATTCCTCAAGCTCTACTTGAGTATCTGCTGTTGTTTCCAATGCCGGAATTTCCTCCGCTTCAGGTTCTGCCTCAGCAGTCTCAACATCATCAATTCCAAGATCCATTATGTCATCTTCTGTTGTTTCATCCGTAACATCCACTTCCTCAGATTCATCAACAACATCTTCAACAGCAACACCTTCGTCGCCGGATTCCGCAGTATCGACATCATCAATCCCAAGATCTGTTATTTCATCTTCTGTTGTTTCATCCGTAACATCCACTTCCTCAGATTCATCAACAACATCTTCAACAGCAACATCTTCGTCGCCGGATTCCACCGTCTCAGTATCATCAAGCTCTAGATCAGTTAAGTCGTCATCCTTGGTATCGTCAAGAGTATCCATGCCAAGTTCCATATCTTCAGCGTCTTCATCGGCACTATCATCCGAAATTTCAGGATCATGCAACATATCCAAAACATCTGAAGATTCTGAGTCTCCTGAGTCATTTCCGGAACTTCCTTCAGCTTCTTCTGTGGATTCAGTTTCAGCAGAAACTTGCTCTGCGTCTGACTCTGAACTTTCTTCAACGGCAGTTTCATTCACTTCTTCTAGATCAGTAAAACCTTCTTCCCCAGCTGAATCATCCGCTAGACTAAGCTCTCCGCTATCGTCATCTCCAAGTTCATCGAGCAAACTTTCTACTGAATCATTACTGTCATCTTCAGTTTCTTCCTCATCAAAAACCATATCCGCTTCTCCTTCAACTGATGCATCTATATCATCATCAGCCACATCCAACTTTAAGTCTTCAACAAGATCACCAATCTCATCCATTCCCAGGTCTATCTCACCTTCATCTGGAGAATCATCCACATCATCAGAATCTGATAGGACATCATCCATGTCTGCATCATCCAGTCCCGCTAAAGGCTCATCTCCGCTGTGATCTTCTTCAAACAACTCTATATCTCCTTGATCATTTAAAATGTCACCCGGACTGTCTTCTGCGGACAGTTTGATTTCAAAATCATCAGATACTTCTGCCATTATTCCTCCGTTTTGATGTTTCAATTTACTTGATACAGATTCATTTTAGCTTTAAAGTACCGTACCCAAAAGGAAAAATACCTCAGAAATTATCAGATAAAAATTTTTCTGCACAATATTCTGCACAATAGATGCCACATCCGGCGTGATTTTAGCAAGTCTTTTCTGACAATTGATGATTTTATCAGCAATTTAATATCCGGAACAAAAACACTAAAAAATATTCCTGACTCCCTAATTTACTACTTTTTTCAAAATGATCAAATCATTGTTTAAGATGACCTTTTTCTTAAAACTCGAATTTACAATAAGATCACCATCGGTTATGATGATGCTTTAACTTGTAAGCAAATCCAAAGAATCATCAGTCCAAGTTACATGAATAGCCGGATACCAGCAGATCCATGAAAATACTTGAAAAAATTTTCAGCACGGACGATCCAAAAAAAGAGTTAAATTCAATTCTTGAACGCGGTAAAAGTTTACTGGAAAAAAACTTTTACGACTGGGCGGCAGTTGAGTTTAACAAAGCGTTGGAACTTGACCCAAAACTTGCTGCAGAAACAGTTACTAAACTGTTCCAAGAAATGCAGGGTGGTGGTAATCCTGACGGTATAATAAGTTTAGGTGTTAATGTCCTGAAAACGGATCCTAAAAATGTGGAATTGGCCAATCTACTGGGTAACACATATCGCAAAAAACATAATTGGAATCAAGCAAAAAACATGTACAAGCTTTGCCTGAAGCATGATCCTGATTTTAAAAACGCTATCTATAATCTTGCTGCAACAAACGCAAAAATTGAAATTGCGGACGGCAATGCTGTTTCTGCAATTGCTGAATTTGAAAAAATGACAGACTTCGTCCTGCCTGACATTCAAGAGGGACTGGAAAATTTAGTTAAAATGCAACAGCATTTCACGCTGGATGCAGATGAAGAAAGTGAACAGCAGACTGAGGATGTAAAAGAGGGAAATGAAATTAAAGAGGGCACAAAAGTCTCTGCAGATAAAAATGTTAAAGAAGACACAAATACCGGAGAAAAAGCGGACAAGAAGGCAGATGAAGAAGAAATTGAAGCAGAGGGAAACAGCATTGATTCGGAGCAGACTTTTAATTACATCATTTCCAATTTAGAGGCAGAAAGTGAAGAAGAGAGTAAAGCATGTTTCAGTTTAGGCATACATTGTCTGCAGACAATGGAAGGGGAAATAGCTAAGAATGTGTTCAAACGTTTGCTGATGCGGGAAAAAGATAATGTGGATTTGCGCTGTTTTCTGGTACTTGCAATTTCAATTGAAGGCGATATCGACAATGCTATTAAAACATTCCAAAGCATTCTCGTCCGCAATCCAAATCACCGCTACAGCACTGTGAACCTGGGACTCCTTTATAAGCGTAAAGGAATGATTCAAAAGTCCCGTGTCAGTTTTTTTACTACTTTCAAACTACTTGAACGATCTCAGGGCAACTATAATATCGATGCCTGTCTGCAAGATGCAGATAAACTTTTTGAAGAAAACCGTACTAAAAAAGCTCTTGAGATTTATGAACCGCTTGTTCCTGAAATCACATCTCAGGAATTGCTGATTCGTATCGCCAAGCTGAATGTAGACGATAATTCCTGGGATGAAGCGTTTGAATTATATAGACGTATTTTACGTATAAACCGTCAGAATAAAGAAGCACGTGAAGGAATCAAAACTGTACATACTGCATATTTGACTGCTGCCGAAAATTACCTTAAGAAGAACGATCCTAAAAATGCTGCGGTGGTAATTGACAAAGCACTCAACATTGCAGTCAGTAAAAAACTACTGCAAAAAGCTATCAATCTCAATCATTTGCTGGAAAATGAAAATAGAGCTTTTGAATTGGAGCAGATGCTGAAAAGTTATCAAAATAAAGAGATTCAAGTAGAAGTTCAGGCAAAAATTAGCCTTGCGGAAGAAGCAGAAAAAAACGGTAAATACAAAAGTGCAGTCCGTTATTATGAAGAAGCCATCAAGCTTGATCCGCAAAACAGCACCTTAAAAAAACTGGTGGATCTCTGTGTCCGTATCAAACGTCCGGATTTAGCGGAAAAAGTATCTGATTGGTTTGTAAAATATCAACATTCTGTCCATGAAAAAGAGAAAGCAGAAGCTCGTGAAGCCTTCAAGCTAAGTAAGAAAAAAGAAGAATCCCAGCAAGATGATAATTAATGCGCAAAAAAAGGGGATATTTAGGTGATTTGCCAGGTTTGTTAAACTTGGACTCTCTGGTTGACATTGTCTCGAACAATGTAGGAATCCTGGTTATTCTGGCGGTTTTCATGGCAATGTTCTCACTCATAGAAAAAAGTGACCAAGCAACTAAGGAAGATCAATCATTTGAAATTATTGAAAAAATTAAAATTCCATGGTCGCATGCTTCTCAAAAAAACAATCTTTTATTTTTACTGAGGGATGACCGTATATTATATCTGGATCGCGCATTAGTTTATCAAAATTTAAAAAAGTACCTTTCAGGCAAGGAAGCTTTACCAAAACAAATCAGTCTTATTCAATACTCAATTAAACTCACAACGGGCAGCGGACACGCCCACTGTCTGGAATTCTTACCTTCGCCTGGAGCAGGTCAATGGTGGCATCAACTTTCTCAGCACGATGGGTTGCTGCAAAGTTTGATGAAAAAATATCCTCCGGAAGAAAACTATTTTTTTTTCTGGGTTGACCCGAAGAGTTTTGAGCTCTTCCGGGAAATCAGGGAATCTTTGTGGGGACAGCATTTTGAAGTCGGCTGGAAACCTGTCCGCATGGAGTCCACATTGCGTTACTGCAGCGGTAATGAGCAGGCAAGAAGCTTTCAGCCACAATAAATTAAAATCTTAAAAAGAAAATGTCGAGTAGCGAACAAACTAATATTTCAGCAAGTGACAAAGCTCTGATTACGGATTTGGATCAGCAAATCCGCAGCTATGTGCAGGAATATGGTACCCGCAAAGATTCAGAACTGCTCGACCAAGCCATCTCAGACATCCGGCTATACCATGAAAACCAGAAGCGTAAATCCGGTCAACCGTTCATCATTCATCCGCTGCGTGTTGCAAGTTATATCTGCAGAGCAGGACTGGATGCTCCTACAGTCGTTGCTGCCCTTCTCCATGATATCATTGAAGATACTTCCATAAATCACGACGATATCCACGAGCGTTATGGCTCATGGTATGCAGATATAGTCACCGGATTAACTAAAATTAAAAAACCCGAAAGTCCTAAAAATTTAAGTGCGGATAATTTAGACGCAACATATCAGCGGATGTTGAAAACGATGGTGCAGGATGTGCGTGCATTGTTTATCAAACTCTTTGACCGGCTCGACAACATGAGAGACATGGACGCCATGCCTCGTGATAAACAACGGCGGATCAGCCTGGAAACGCTTAATATCTATGTACCGATTGCGGAACGACTGGGATTAACTCAAATATGTCAAGAACACACCGAGCTTTGTTTTAAATTACTTTATCCAAAGAGATATCAGAAAACATTGCTTGAAATCGATGAATTGAAAAAAGACCGCATTTCAACGATTAAAGCCATGCAAGAATCTTTACAAAATAATTTAGAAAAACAAAATTTAGCTTTTCATAATGTTGAACCGCTTTATGTTCATCCTGCCTCCCGTATTCTGGAAAGTGGGCCGATCGATCATATCTTGGAAGGTTTCAGGATTGTAGTTAAAAAAAGCTTAGATTGTTTTCAGGCACTCGGCATAATTCATACAAATTATTCTGTTATCCCCCTGAAAATTAGAGATTATATTAGCAATCCTCTCTGGAATGGTTATGAAGGAATTCAGACTGAGTTAAGAATTGAAGGTGAGCAAACCTTCATCGAAATTGTCTCTGAAGAAATGCTGACAAAGAATCAGTATGGAATCATGGCACATTGGAGTGGAAGCCCAACCGAACTTGCAGACTATTATCGTATCTATCTCAGCCAGCTTGATCAGATGACAGGTGACAAAGACGTTCGTATGCTCGATGTCATGAGCTATGTACAGTCTGATCAAGTACAAGTTTACAGTCCCAAAGGAGACATGCTTGTTTTTCCACAAGGGGCAACTGTACTGGATTTTGCTTATGGTATACACACGGAACTTGGCAACCACTGCATCGGTGCTCTGGTAAATCCTTCTTCGGTAGATACAACTAAAAAAAGGGTTCCGAGGGAACGGCAGTTGTTTACAGGAGAAGCTCTGAAAATTATCACTGACCCGGGCGTTCATCCGAAAGAAGAATGGCTTAAACAGGTCAAAACCGCAAAAAGCCGTTCCCAAATAAAAAGAGCAGTAGAACAGCAAAAAGTAATAAACGCCAGAAATTCCGGACGTGTACTGCTGGAGCGCAAATTAAGAGAAAAAGGTGAAGTACTGAGTGTAGAAAAGTGGATTAAATCTTCGCCGGTTAAGTCTGCACTGAAA
>Ga0208640_1000326_pt1 | contig 21419 bp, 28 predicted proteins | sample ETNtaG_23_FD_185774 | JGI IMG/M metagenome (GOLD analysis project Ga0208640, IMG submission 185774) | Marine microbial and viral communities from oxygen minimum zone, Eastern Pacific Ocean - ETNP201310SV72 (SPAdes) (version 2) | ecosystem: Environmental > Aquatic > Marine > Oceanic ... | reverse complement strand
CCCCGCCGATAGACTATTAATCTATCATATAAATGAAGGCTGGGGACCTTTATGTGATTTTCTCAATGTTGATATCCCTGAAAGCATTCCTTTCCCAGAAACTAATGATACCGCTAAAATGTTGCGAAATTTTGCTGTCATCAATTCGCTTCCATACTTGTTCATCCTGTCTATTGCTGCCATTTTAGTAATACTATTTATGTTAGTATTATAAACCCAAGGGTGACTCTTTGCCCATTAGCGGGGTTTATTGTTTGTAGACATTTAGAATTGGTGTATGTAATATTTGTTATTCGAAGGAGATTGAAATGAATAAACTTGTATTAATATTAATACCATTACTTATTTCTATCAGCTGTGAGGATGATAAGGATGACGATTCATATAAAAAGCCTCATGAGATGCTTGTGGGATGATGATTAAATTTGGAATATGATTATTAAACAAAAGATAATTTGTAATGGTTGGCACATCTGTAAATGAGCACTGATAAACACCTGCAAAATTGGCAAATACGTTTTGAAATGGCGGAAGCCATGCAACCCTTGCTCGGTAAATTATACCGCAATCAGGGGGTAGAAGTTGTGATTTATGGTAAACCTTTGCTAATCGCCTCTACCATTGATATCATTAAAGCCCACCGTATGGTGCGCCGCTATGTCGCTAAAAAACTGCGTCTGCGCAAAAGTTTTCCTTTTGTGGAAGCCCTGAGCAAACTTCCGATCAAACAGTGCAGGGTGGATATCGGCAAGCTGGCTGTGAATTACTGGCGTAACCACAGCGATGCCTCCGAAATTGAATCTTATATAGCCGCTGAATTGGCACCTGCTATTAATCATATTGACGACGTGGAAGCAAAGGATGTAGTACTGTACGGTTTTGGCCGTATCGGCCGGTTGTTGGCCCGTTTGCTGATTGTGCGTACCGGTCGCAGCAACAAACTGCGTCTGCGTGCCATCGTGCTCCGTGGTGGCCGTCCGGGTGATCTGGAAAAGCGTGCCAGCCTGTTGCGTCGTGATTCAGTACATGGCTCATTCAACGGCTCTATTGAAATAGATGAAAAGAATAACGCCATCATCGCCAACGGTACCTATATCCAGGTGATCTATGCCAATTCCCCTGATGAAGTGGATTATACCCAGTACGGCATCAAGGATGCGCTGGTGGTGGACAATACAGGTATCTGGAAAGACGAAGCTGGTCTGGGCAAACATCTTAAATGTCCCGGTGCAGCCAAGGTGCTGTTGACAGCTCCAGCCAAGGGTGAAATCAAGAATATCGTATATGGTGTAAACCAGGATGATATTCTTGATACCGACACTATCGTGTCTGCCGCATCCTGTACCACCAACGCCATTACCCCTGTGTTGAAGGTGGTAAACGACAAATACGGCATTGAAAATGGTCATGTGGATACCATTCATTCTTATACCAATGACCAGAACCTGATTGACAACTACCACAAGGCCGACCGTCGTGGCCGCAGTGCTCCGCTGAATATGGTGATCACTGAAACCGGTGCAGCCAAGGCTGTTGCCAGGGCATTGCCAGCGCTGGAAGGAAAGCTGACCGGTAACGCTATTCGGGTGCCAACACCAAATGTATCCATGGCGATCATCAACCTGATCCTTAATGCCGAAACCAGCAAGGAAGATATGAACGAATTCCTGAGTAATGCGGCACTGCACTCAGATCTGCAGAACCAGATTGATTTCACCGAGTCTACTGAAATCGTATCCAGCGACTTGGTTGGTTCTCGCTTTGCCGGTGTGGTTGACTCTCAGGCCACTATTGTTAAAGGCAAGCGTACCATTCTGTATGTGTGGTACGACAACGAGTTTGGATACAGCTGCCAGGTGGTGGACGTAATTCAAAAGATGCTGGGGCTGGAATTTCCATCACTGCCAGCCTAATCCATTCCTGGACTAAACTAGAAACGCCTCCATGAGGGGTGCTTTGTTATTAGGTAAGCGATAGAAATTAGCTGGAATGTATTTTTACCGTATTCAAGCAGGCAGTTTTTCTAAAGTCCAGAAAATGATTTTATTAAAATAATTGTAATTATTATCTAATTAAGACCTCAATGCCAAATCGTTTGTTTATTTTATTTCCACTATTATTTGTTATTGGATCTTCTGCTGAACCAGATGCGAAGGACATAAAAAGTGATTTTATAGATATAGCCGGGGTTGAATTCCAGGTAGTAGAACACGCCAGCTCGAACATCCATTACATCTGGCTCCATGGCGATGAAAAAACGGCCAGGCTGCTTTTGAATGACCATATTAAGACACAGCCTGGAAAAGCTTTTTTAATCAATAATGAAGAACGCGAAGTAAAGGTAGGCGGATTGCTGCTTGATCCCAACCGCATGTTTTCCAGGAATGGCGCCAAGAGGAACCTGCAAAAAATGAACGCCAACTTATCCAGTTCTGAATTAAATCAAACGCTGGACTTGCTGGACAAAGAACGGGACAGATTTTTTGATACTGTCAAACCGCCGCCGGGCGGGCTGCTGATTGCTTTGCATAATAGTATTCGCAACTATTCGATAAAGGATGAATTGGCCAATAGTGATGAAATTTCTCTTAAAAACAGTGAGCACCCCCAGCACCACAACTTTTTTATCTGTACCAATGAAAACGATTTTAAAATTTTATCCAAATCTCCGTACAATGTTGTCCTGCAGAAAAGTCAAGCCAATGATGACGGAACACTATCCCGGCTGGCGGCCAGCAAGGGCATCCGCTATATCAATATTGAAGCACGGCTGGGTTATTTGAGCGTGCAAAGAAAAATGTTGCAGTATGTTATGGAAAATCTGCGAGTTCAGCTGGAACAACCACAAAATTAATTAAATAACCCACCCAAAGGATTTAAGCAAGAGCCCCGCAGCAGCGGGGTTTTTTGTTTGCACAAATGGTATTAGATTTTTACTATGAATAAGATATTTATTTTATTTAGCTTGTTTTTTGGCGCAATCGTTTTGTGCCAGCCGAATGATTCTTTACAGTCAAAAATTAACCAACTAAAAATGAATCAGGTTCAAGTAATCGGCAGCCACAACAGTTACCGCTTAAGAATGGATAAAAACTTGTTCAAATGGTTTTCCCGTTTTGACTCAACAGCAGCAGCAGAATTAGACTACTCACATTTTCCATTGGCAGAACAATTCAGCATATTTGGAATTAGACAAGTAGAATTGGATGTGTATTATGACCCGGAAGGAGGGTTATTCGATAAGCGAATGGGTAATATTGTCTGCAAGGATCCGCTACGTTTACATAATCCCGATTTATTGCAGCCGGGATTGAAAGTATTGCATTTTCCCGACATTGATTATGGAACTAATTACTATTCATTTACTGATGCGTTGCAAGAAATTAAGGATTGGTCAGAAGAACATTCAAAACATTTACCTATATTTGTTTTAATTGAAGTGAAAGATGAAGGTGTCCCCGACAAGTTTCCTATTTTATCATTTTTTGGTTTTATTCAACCGTTGGAATTTGGAATTGAAGCTTTAAATACTATTGATAAAGAAATTCGGAAAGTATTTGGTTCTGAACTTGAACGAGTTATTACACCAGACGATGTTCGGGGTAACAATGAATCACTTGAAGAAGTAATATTAAATGACGGCTGGCCCACAATTGGTGAATCACGGGGAAAAGTAATGTTTGGCTTGGATAATCAAGGAAAAGTTTTAAAAGATTATATTTCTGATCACCCTGCTTTGAAAGGTAGGATCATGTTTGTTGAAGCTGACCCGGGTACACCTGAAGCGGCATTTTTGGGAATAAATACACCAAAACCCGAAATTGCTAATTTTGTTAAAAGTGGATATCTTGTAAGGACAAGGGCAGATGCAGATACTAAACAAGCTCGGACGGGTGATGACGTGCGGCGAAATGATGCTTTGTCAAGTGGGGCTCACTTCATTTCTACGGATTATTATTCACCGGATTCGAGAAGCGAAATAAGTGAAAAGTGGTCTAACTATTCTGTAAGGTTGCCAGGGAATGTAATCGCAAGAATTAATCCTGTAAATGGTTCGAAAGAATTTGAGGGAATGGAGATTGAATAATTATGAATAGAAGTGAATTTTTAAAATCTTCAAAATATAAAGAATCAACAGAATGAATTTTTGTTTGCATTCTTGAACAATTTCTTGAGTGAAAGCAATGCGAACAATACAATCCTGGCAGGATGCAGGGCGCCATCGTTTCCGGTTTGCGTGCAGCAACAGAAATTCATGAAAGTGCATCAGTTGTAACTTGAGTTCACAGTTCGAATCGACTTTTCTTCCGAAATTGAATTAAGCGGTATATTTTGTGTGCATGTTTGGGGTTAGATTAATGGTTACACCAAGGAAATAAATAACATGACAGATATACTTATCAACCAGTCCGTGGCAATTCTATGTGATGGTAATAATATTGAACGCAGCATCCATGGGGTGTCCAAATCAACCAAAGCAATGATCAATTTTGATGAACTTATACCTAAACTTTTAAACGGCAGGGGCTTAAACAGACTGATCTATTTTCGTGAGGGGAAATCCATATCAAAGAAATTTGCCGAACGGCTTCATGAAAATTATTACGGATCTGTTGTACCGTGTCATAAGTCAGCCGATATTCCACTTTCAATTAAAGCATCGCAACTGGCGTCAAAAGTCGATACCATTATCATCATGTCAGGGGATTCAGATTTTGTTGAACTGGTAACCCACTTGAAAGCAGAAGGAGTGCGGGTTGAAATTGCTGCTGTAAAACAAACGACAGCAAAAATATTATTGGAAGAATCCGATCATTACCATGAAATTACGAGTGATGATTGGTTTGTCTACAAATCATCTAAACGATCATCGTATAAGAAAAAGAAATAATTAAATTCTTTTTACAAACTGATACTGGAAAGTTAAGGACATGAAAAAAGTACTATTCTTAATCATTCCACTATTAATCTTCATCGGTTGTGAGGATAAAGAAGAGGAAAAAGAGGTATCACAATTCGTTTGAACTTGGAAAATTACTTTTGCCGGTGAATATGAGAACCCCGACTGTACGTTCGAGATTGATTCTACCGATTGGGCATTCATGGAAGCCTTTGATTTTGATAGAACACTAACAGTTAGTGCAAACCCACCTACTGCCAACAAGCTAGAATCCCCACAAAATATTGAAATAAGTTCTTTGCACTACTTTTAAAACTTCAAATTAGAAATATTGAATTGAAATGAGATTTTCCACACTGGCACAAACAAACCGAACTTTATGGGCACTGGGCTTTTTCAAGATTCCCCTTATATTTTTCTGCCGACCGAAGATTCATGAAATCAGTGACGATAAATGTGTCATACGCATTCCCTGTAAACGCCGTGTTAAAAATCATGTGAATGCTATGTACATTGGAGCATTAACCATTGGTGCAGACCTTGCAGCCGGAATTCTGGCCATGAGGCATATTGAAAAAACTGGAAAAAGGATTGTTCTTATATTTAAGGATATGAAAGCAGATTATTTAAAACTCGTAGAAGGCGAAGCTTTTTTTACATGCAAAGATGGAGTAAAAGTAAGAGATGCAGTTAAATTAGCAGCAGAAACAGGTGAGCGTCAGAATATACCGGTGAATATTATGGTAACAGTGCCAAGTCATTTGGGCAATGAACCGGCGGCACAATATACATTAACGTTATCTATTAAGGACAAAAGTGAATCATGAAATCAGGAACAATACGGCATTATGACGATGAAAAGAAATTTGGTTTTATTCGCAGTGATGAAGGCGATGATTACTTCTTCCACGGCGGCAGTTTGAGTCCTCAACTCCAGCGCATGGCCGGATTACTACGGGAGGGTTTTCGCGTTAAGTTTGATACAGATTTTGATATGAAAGGGGATAAAGCTATCAACGTTCAGCCTGGGTAAAAAATATGATATATTGCTGGTATAAATAATCAGCCAATCAATCATTGAATCATCTTATCGCTTTTCGCAGAAATTGAATAAATGGAAACATCGCTTTATAATCCCCTGTAAAGTCAGAAATGATTTTTTCCGACGTTATATCAATATCATTTTTTGAACATCCCGCCAAAAAGTCCTTATAACGGAGCCACCTGATTTGAGGGTGATCCTTTGGGTATCCTTTTGGTGCTGTTTTTAACTGTTCCCCGCCCATTTCACCAAAATGGTTTTTAAATGTTTTTCCAAGAACGATTTTTTCAAGTTCTATATGGTGATCCACGAAATATTCACGGATATTTTGTAATATTTCCTTTTGCGGGTGCCAAACTCCACCACCTAAATATATATTCCCCGGTTCAAGGTGAATATAATATCCCGGAAATATTTCATTTTTTCTACCACCTTTCATGGATGCGCTAAACCATGTTTTGTATGGGCTCTTATCTTTGGAAAAACGAACGTCGCGATAAATTCGGAATAAGCATTCTTTCGGTTGAACTCCAATTAAAGAATCGTCAAAACCGGAAATATTATGGAGCAGTATCGCTACAAGATCTGTGAAATTGGCAAGAGCATCTCTAAACTCGTCTTTATGATCATTGAACCAAGTGCGGTCATTATTTTTCTTCAACTTTTTTAGAAAATCGAGTGTACTATGTTCAATCATATTGATACTCCTCTGCAAAAGCCAAACGCTCGCCTATGGGAGGGTGAGAATAGTATAGCCATTTTACCCAGCCGCTGGGATAAGCGTTAGATAAATTGCGATTAGCCAATCCGGCCATGGCACCCAAAAACGCATCTTTTTCCGGATAAAATTCCAATGAACTACTATCGGCCTGGCGTTCAAATGTGCGCGATATCCAATTGTTTAAGGGTCCGAACAGAAAGCCGGATAAAATGCCCATGATTAAGCCAATCATGGGAAAAAGTGCCAGGTTTGCTGTATTTGATGTAAGAAAGGTTGGGAAGAAATATTTCATCACCAAATCTAATAGGTAAAATGTGACTAATTGCTGGGCTGTGCCGATGATAATATTCTTGGGTAAATGGGCATAACGGTAATGGCCCACTTCATGGGCAATAACAGATGCGATTTCATTTTGATTCATTTTTTCTAAAAGATTATCCGCCATCACCACTCTTCGGGTTTTGCCTAATCCACCTAAAAATGCATTTTCTTTCTTGGTTTGTTTGCTCATATCCTGGCGAAAAAAACCTCCAGGTTTTAATCCGGCTTTTTCTAAAATCACCGTTAACTGATTTACCAGGCTTTCATCTTCTATGGGGTCATACTTATTGAAAATGGGAGCTATAACAACAGGGAATAGAGTGGCAAAAATCACGGAAACAATCGCCATAGCTCCCCCGGCAACTAGCCACCAAATATCAGGAAATGCTGCAAAGACCCAATACAATAACCCCAGCAATAATGGAAATAATACCAAGCTGAGTAAAAATGATTTTAATTGATCCACCGCCCACGTCTTATGGGTATAATTGGAAAACCCCCATTTATGTTCACGAACGTATCCTGTATAATATCCCAGAGGCAGCCCGATCAATGTGGATAATGTTAGAAAAATCACGATATAGATTAGAAATGTCCAGATGAATGAATAGCCCATATGGGCTATTTGTGTACTGAATCCGAAAAAATAAAACCAGAGTACAAATGTCAATGAAATGACTGAACCTAATAATCCAAAGATGCGATTTTCTTTTTCATATTTCTGAGCTTGGCGCTGTTTGTCAGCATCCAAGAGTGGATGGATGTTTTGCATGGGTTGAATTTAGTGAAGAAAGAAGGTATTTACTTCAGCAGCGTCACCCATTGGGACTGTCTACTTAGACTCCATTTTTACAGAAAGATAAAGTTCATTATCTTTTATAAAATCTTTTATAATGGCGCCGGCCAGAAGGGGAATTTTGTGGGGAGCTTTATAAGTTTCCATGCGCACGCAATAGCCATGTTCATTCAGCAGATCGTGTGCTTTTTGCCCCTTGTCTACTGTGATAATATCATCTTCCGTGCCGTGCAAAATAAGGATGGGCGTTTGGCGACTGATGTCAGTAGCATCATTAAAGAGACGATCGGAATTGCGAATAAAACCGGCGATGGGAATAATGCCGCCAATGGCAAAATCCAGCTGCAGAGTAACATGCAGACACAATCCGGCACCCATGGAAAAACCAATTAAATAAATATCCTTTGGTGCAAAGCCATCCTCCAAAACCTGGGAAATGAGAGCGGTGGTTAATTCAAATGTTTTTTCGTATTCCCAGCCGGTTTCATCATTTCCGCTGAACCATGTAAACCCTTTGCCAACGTCAGCTTTGTATGGAGCTCTGGGCATATACCATTTGGTATCATTCAGACCCATAGACTTTGCCACTGGCACCATAGCATGTTCATCTCCTGTCCAACCGTGAAGGCCGATGACCGCCCGTTTTGGGCTGTTACTGTCTTGGTAATAGTTAATTATCAAGATTTACTGATCGCAGCAGCAATCATCTACAACTTTAACCGTTTCCAGATCGAATTCAACTCCGTCTAATTTATAGCGGATACAAGCGCCCACTTCAATCTTATCAATTGTCCCAAGTGCCGTAAGATCTTCTGTTGTGACTTCATTGAATAAATATCCATCCAGAATGGTTCCGCCGCAATCATCACAGCCTTCTTCTTTTTCGCAGGCAGGAAAGGTGATCATTGCCAAACATGATAGTATCAGGATACTCGTTTTCATAATATTACCTCAAGGCCTTTCAAAATTAGCTGCGGACATTAATGTCCATTTAGCATTTTCAGGTGTGCGGCTGGGTTCCAGGCGAAACAGCTCTCCTGTTTCTGTATCCAGCAAATAATGCCAGTGCGTGCGGTCAATGCTGAAACTTTGCAATTGATACCGGCCTGAGTCATCTTTCTTTCCTATTTCATCACGCATGAATTGCTCCAGGCGGGTTAAAAGAGAATGGAGTGAATCTTCTTCCGTTTCAGCCGCTCCAACAAATACGAAAAATGAAGCAGTTAGAAGTATTCCGGAAATGATTCCGATGATGGTTTTTTTCATGACGTCTCCTTGTGTTTATAAGGGTTGATTACGGCTCGCTTCAAACGCAGCCATACGTTCTATAAAGTCTTGTTCATTTGCTGCCTGCAACAACGGACTGATTTCAATATTCTTGGCAATTGTAATGGTAGGCGATCGACCATAATCATGGCCGGGATAGATGATTGTGTCTTGAGGAAGTGTCAACAGTTTATCATAAACAGATTGGTATAATTTTCCTGTATCACTTCCTTGGCTGATGGTGCGGCCGGTTCGGCCGACGAATAGGGTATCGCCGGTGAAAACGACATTTTCTAATTTATAGCAGCACGAATCTGGAAAATGACCTGGAGTATGGAGCACATCAATTAAGAGTTGGCCGACTTGGATTTGTTCTCCATCCAGCGCGGGGTGCACATTCAAAGCACTGATTCGTCCAGCTGAATCTTCATGGATGACGATTAACAATTCTGGAAATGCCTCTAGATATTCATCAATAAATGCTATATGATCACCGTGAGTATGGGTAATCAGCATGGCGACAAACGCGCCATCGATGAAAGGGTGAACTGTTTCAAAAGGTAAAGCTGCATCAATACACATTTGTGCTCTACTTTGCAAGCAGGTTAGGATGAACTGGAAATTGTCATCGTATCCGCCCTTAAATGATCGAATTGCAAAATCGGTGTTTATCATAATAAAATCATACTGATTCTAACCAATGGAACCTTTACCTTCAACCAGTTAAAAATGTACAAATTATAATTAATTAGGAAAAATACTACTATGAAAGATGCAGGATTATATTTAATCATTGGAGGTGTTGCTATTTTCGTTTTGGTTTTTATTGGTAAAATATTTTCTTTCATTGCCAATAATCCCATTCTAGGATTAGCCTTTATTGCAATCATTTTCGGAATAATTTTACTATTATTAAATATGATAAAGGAAAATAAAAAAGCCAAAAAAGATGAACCATTTAGGGGAGTAGATAAATGAAGTTATCTACGACAGAAACAATCGCAGGATATACAATTACTAAAAATCTAGGCGTTGTCATAGGCAATACAATCCGGGCCCGTCATGTGGGTAAAGATATTAAAGCCGGCTTGCGCAGCCTGGTAGGGGGTGAGATAACAGAATATACCGGTATGCTGTCTGAATCCCGCGAACAGTCTATACAGCGTATGATCGAGCGGGCCAATGAATTGGAGGCTGATGCCATTGTGGGTGTGCGCTTCCAGACGTCCATGATTATGCAGACTACAGCTGAATTGCTTGTGTATGGTACAGCGGTAAAATTATCTCAAAAACCTGATTAAGTCTTTTTTATTACTAAATGCTCTGCTGTATATTCGGCGGCATTTTTAAGCATATTTAATGAGAGAAATACTAATCTGGCTGCCGGCAATCATTTTGCCGTCTTCAACAATTATTCAATTAACGAATATTTATAAAGCTAAATCTTCTGATGGAGTTAGTGCAACAACATGGTTCCTTTTTGGTATTGCCAATATTGGTGCGTATGTGTTGACAGATCAGTATTTTGCAATTCAATCCATTTTGGCATTTTTATTAACTGCTATTTTGGATTTTTTCATTGTGTATGCCATATTTAATTATCGAAAACCAAAGAAAGGATAACATGAAGAAATATATTGCACTTATAATTGGGTTCCTCTTGATCGGATGTGGATCACCAGACAGTCAATCGTCTGTGAAACTGGAAACGGCCATGGATTCTGTCAGCTATAGTATTGGTGTAGACATTGGGAAAAATATGAAAGCCCAAGAACTGGACATTAATGAAAAAGCAATGTTTGAAGGTTGGAGTTCATCTTATAAAGGTGAAGATCTAAAACTGACAGATGAAGATATGCTGTCTTCGTTAAATAACTTCAGAAAAATTTTGCAAGAAAAATCTCAACAAAAGGCGAAAGCTCAAGCTGTTGAAAATCTCGCGAATGGTGAAGCATTTTTAACTGAAAACGCAAAAAAAGAAGGCGTTGTTACAACGGAAAGCGGGTTACAATATAAAGTTGTTAAACAAGGAGAGGGCCCCATTCCAACATCCGATGATAAAGTGACAGTTCATTATAAAGGAACTCTCATCGATGGCGAAGAATTTGATAGCTCCTATAAACGAGGACAGCCGGCATCATTTGGCGTCACAGGTGTTATCAAGGGCTGGACAGAAGCATTGCAATTAATGCCCGTCGGCTCAAAATGGGAATTATATATTCCGTCTAATTTGGCTTACGGCAACAGCCCTCGCGGTCCTGGCGGACCCAACAGCGCTCTCGTATTTGAAGTGGAGTTATTGGGTATAGAATAATTCGAAAGTAACTTTATAGAATATATTAATAACCCCCAGATTCCATTTTTTGTTCTGGGGGTTTTTGTACCCCGGACAGGATTCGAACCTGTGGCCCACAGCTTAGAAGGCTGTTGCTCTATCCAGCTGAGCTACCGGGGCATTTTAAGGGTGGAAAATTAGTACTCTTCGAGGGAATGTATTAATACCAATTTTAGCTAAAATAACACTCATTTTTCTCGTCGAGGTACCGACGAGAAAAAACTTGACTTGTTTACCGTCGAGAGCGTATTATCCACCGTCGAGAGACTAAAAGCCTTTTTTCTTTAATCAACAAAAAGGAGTCAATAATGGCTGAAACAGTAAAAAGTACAGGCGTATCAAAAGAAAAGGGTTATCTCTACTACCTCGGTAAAGATGGCAACGTCTGGCGTTCAAAGATGGCCCGTGCCGGTAAAGGCGGCGGTAATGCAGAGCAAGTTGCATCAGCTGGTGTAACTCGTGAAGCAGGCTATCTGTATTTCATCGATAAAAATGGTGATGTGGCTCGTGCCCCAATGGCAAGAGGTCGCAAATAATAATCATACCAAGATGATTAATAAGCCCTCCCAATTGGGGGGGCTTTTTTTTTATATGAGTTTTCTGTAGATTACCCCTTGAGCACATACCAATGTATATGCACTTTTCACATCCAAATACAACCATTGCAGGTTTCACTCTATTCATTATGATATTTTTATGGAATTGTACTGATTTAGGTTCCAATCCTGATGATAATGATACCACTGACGTCATTAGTTTTACTGGTGATATCCAACCTATTTTTAATCAAAATTGCGCGAATAATTGTCATTTAAATAATACTTCCGGTGGTTTAAATCTATCGTCTTACACAGGATTAATGTCTGGTGGAAATAATGGTGATGTAGTAATCCCCGGAAATGGAACAGATAGTATCATTATACAAAAATTAGGAAGCAATCCGCCCTTTGGAGATCAAATGCCTATAGGCAGTTCAGCCTTGAGTTCCACTAAAATTAAACTAATAACAACTTGGATAGATGACGGCGCTGAAGATAACTAGCCTATTTCTGATCCTGATTGCTTCAATACAAGCCTTACCTCGTTTTGCTGTGCAGGAAGGTGTATCATGCAATTTATGTCATGTGGATCCCAACGGAGGCAGTTTACGGAATGATTATGGTATTTCCGTAGCCAGCTCAGAACTGACCAAAGTTCAAGGCAGTGATCGAGTTGCCGGTTATTCAGGCATGATAAATGAATATCTCCGTGTAGGTGGAGATATACGCTTTTTGAATTACAACGCAAATGAAAATGGACAATTACAAAGTACACTGTTTCCTATGCAGGCGGACATTGCAGTATATTTGTACGTGAATGAAAATGTAGGTGTATTTGCTGAACAAGACATTTTACGCAGTCAAAATGAAGTATGGCTACTTTGGTCAGGTCTTCCTTTTAATGGTTATGTAAAAATGGGTAAAGATTTACCGGCATATGGATTGAATATTGATGATCACACATCATTTATCCGTGGCGGCAATGTTCGTAAAAAAGCATTGGAATATGAAGGACTGGCTTTTTCACCTTATTTATATTCTCCCGGATTAATTGAAGTCGGTATCAATGTCGGTAATTTAAATTTCAGCCAGAGTATTGCTAATCAGTTTATCGATGAATCCAGTAGCGGCGGTTTTGGAGAAAACGTATATGATAAAGCATTTACAAGTCGGTTGGAATGGTGGCCTACATTGGGACTGATCAATGGTTATCTTGGTGGTTCAATACTTCAACAAGGATTAACTCGCTTTAATGGATTGTTTGGTGGTATATCAGTGGGAAACATTACATGGACTGGGGAAGTGGACATTGCAGAAGAATATGCATCCACAGGTACCGTTTTGGCATCTTACAGCGAAATAGATTATAATTTTACAAAAGGATTAGCTTTGTTATTAAAATATGATTTTTTTGATGAAAATATTGACGCATCCGGTTCATCCATAAATCGTATTACATTCGGGACAGAAATTTACCCGATTTCTTTTATGGAAGTCCGATGCCAAGCACGGTTTACGGGTGTAACTGGGAAAACGGCGGAGTTAAATCCAGAATATATTTTGATGGTTCATACATGGTTTTGAAAAGAAAACATTTGCAGTTAATTTTGTGCATTGCCTTAATCTCTTCAATCTTCGCTGAAGATGAAAAAAAGAGTGAGTTGAAAAATGTACAGGTTTTGTCTTATACTAAAAAGGCAGAAATCATGAAATTCATGAAGAAATCTGTAACCAAGGAGTTAGGGGTTAAATGCAACTATTGTCATAATATTAAAGATTATGCCAGTGATGAGAAGGAACAAAAAATTGTTTCTCGAGAAATGATGCGTATGGTAAAACATATTAATACGACTACTATGAAACCTTTGGGATTACATGAAGTATCCTGCTGGGTATGTCATCAAGGTAAAAAACACCCTGATCATAAATGTTGAAACATTATACATTACTGATATTTTGTTTTTTTTGGGTAACCTGTACACCGCCACAGGTACCTGAAGTGATGGATGTCATCAATGAAATCCCTGTGGTCACTCCTCCGAAAAAAACAGTTATTATTCCTTTAAAAACATTACCTAAAGGCTGGGTGATGAATCGCGAAACGCTCGCAGGATGGAAAGCAAGTTTACCTGAAGTCCTCGGAATTGTATTTGATACAGCCGCCTCTCCTGAATACTGGGATGATCCCATAACCTTGCCATCTGGAATTGAACTCCCTCTTAAACGAGCAAAGATTACCTATCATCATAGGACGCGTTTGACCAATGAAGTGGTCGAACTCCATTTTGTTAATGTGGATAATATTTATAGTGTGACAAATTATGAATTATCTCATTTTGAAATGAATGCTGTGGTAAAATCCGTAGAAATTTTGGATACGGGTTTTCCACAACTAACCGCAGATGATGTGTTAAAACACAAAGTGCTTATGGAATATGGTACACCCAAAGATTTTGATGGAGCCTGGCATCGTTATGAAGATAAAGATTCTGAATTTGCCGTTAGGGTTATAGATGACAGACATCTTGCAGTACAAGTACACAGCCGATTAATAGAACGAAAAATCAAACATGCTATTCAGGATGTATATTCTGAAGAGGGTATTGAGCTGAAAAAACAACAGCTCATGGATGGTTTCGAACTTTAATATTTAGTTAAAACATGTTTAAATATAGTGTCCATTTTATCGTCATGACGGCGATATCTTCTGCGCAAATTGTATCGAGTATTGATATTCGTGGTCATCAAAATACCAGAGAATACATCATCGAACGAGAAATACAGCATCCACTCCGTGTAGCATTGGATAGTTCTATTGCCCAAACTGACAGAGATAGAATTGAAAATTTGGGAATTTTTAGTACTGTGACATGGCAGGCTGTTCCTTTAGAAGATGGTACCGTAAAATTGCGTTATCACGTTATTGAATCAACTCGGTTTTTTCCAATATTTTCTCCTTCTTACGAAGAAGAAACCGGGTGGTCATTTGTATTTGGAGGATTTATAAATAATTTTAGAGGGCGCAATGAATCATTGACAATTGGTGGAATGATTGGCGGTGTGGATGCCTATGGTTTTGATTTTAATAATCCCTGGGTTTTTGGAGATCATGTGTCGGTATCATTTGAGGTAGGAAAGAATTTCTCTAATCACGTATTTCTTCCACTTGAAAGACAAACATCTTCTTTCGAAATGAATGTTGGACGATATTTTGGTTATCAGAAAAGGGTAAGTATTGGATTTGAATTCGAGAAAAAAGATTTTGTGGGAGATAGTACCACAATTGAATTTGATTATATTGCGCCCCAAGCCAGTATGGCCTATGATACACGAGATATTTATAATGATCCATCACAAGGTATTTACATTTTTCATTCTGCTCAATATTTTAATTTTTTCAATATAAAAAATAATGCATTGTTTTGGAATCAATCCTATAGCGCATTTTTTTCACCCATTAAAGGGAAACGTAAAACAACCATAGGTTCAAATATTACGATCAACTCTACTCACGGAAATTTGCATCAAGAATTGTTTAAGTTCGGATTGGGCGGCGGATATTCTGTGCGCGGCTGGCAAATAGAAACTCGAAAGCTTTACGAACAGGAAAGACAACCGTATAGATTTGGGTTTTACAGCGCTGTTTCCTCATTGGAATTGCGGCAAACCATTATACCCAGATTCGCAATTCAACAGGATTCCCCCTTTGGTCCCATTAAATCTGAATTTGGTTTACAAGGCATTTTATTTGCTGATGGGGGTGTTGTTGGAAATAATTGGGGTGAATTATACGAAAAGAAACCCATGATGGGACTAGGCGTGGGAATAAGAATTCCCGTGGCCATGGCCGGAAATGTTCGTTTAGATTATGGCTGGTCTTTTTATGATGGGGAAGCAGTGGAATCATCATTCCACTTTTCTATCGGACAAAAATTTTAACGAATTATTTCTTTCTAAAAATCATCGCTTTTTCAAAGCGATTTTCTTCCCCCGAACGTAGTCGAGATAGATTGCTCCTGTGGGTAAAAATGATGAACCACGGTACAAGCAGACTGAAGATCAATAACGACAATGGCGGCGGGTTAGCCAGACCAAGTGGCGGCATAATAAAAAGAAGTATTGGCAGGGATACAGATGCCATAATGGATCCTAGCGAAACATAACCGGTTAGAATCAGCACAATCGCAAAAACAATCAGGCATAGAGGTACAGCTATGGGAAAAAGGGCCAACAGCATACCACCCAATGTCCCCACACCTTTGCCTCCTTTGAATCCGGCAAAAACGGTGTATGTATGCCCCAATACAGCAGCAAAACCGCATAAGATTTGAACAACGCCTATATCGTCAATTGGCTGTCCTTTGAATAAAGTGGTGGCATAAACAGCCGCCGGCAGCCATCCTTTGAAAACATCAACCACAACAACAATCAGTGCCCATTTCCAGCCTAGAACGCGAAAGACATTGGTCGCTCCTGCATTACCGCTGCCGTGTTCGCGAATATCTATCCCCTTGGTTATTTTACTGATGATTATACTAGTAGGGGTTGAACCGGTTAGATAACTGGCAAATAGAAGTAGAATTAATTCAAATGCTGAACTCATAGAAAATAATTATTTAGGAAAATTATGTAGCTCATTTTCTGGTGGAGCAATCAAACCACCGGAAATAACCATTTTGATTCCTTCTTCAACTGTCATTTGCGTCAACATTGTTTCACGTTTTGGAATCATGATAAAGAAACCTGAAGTAGGATTGGGTGTCGTAGGCACAAATACATGATAATATTCAACACTATTTGCATCAACAGATTCACCGGTAACAAACGCCAATGTCCAAACGCCTACTCTGGGATATTGTAAGAAAATAACTTTTTGGAAGTTTTTTCCATCAGCAGTCCCGGAAAATGCACTGATAAACTGTTTGATTGTTTTATATATAGTGTTGACGATGGGAATCGTTAAAAGAATTTTTTCACCCCAGCTAATCAAACGATTTCCAAGTACATTCCGAACGATTAAACCTAATGCATATACAGCAAGAATGGTCAGCAATAAACCTAAACCTGGAATGTGAAAACCGATTACTCTCAAAATTGGAGCAGAAACACCATCCAGAAAACGGAATAAAAATGTGAGTATATATATAGTCAACACTAAGGGTACAATGGTAAATACACCGGTCAGTATCGTTCGTTTAATATGAGTCCACATAATACTTGTTTATAATATCCCTTCCAGTTCAAGAAGGTACGCTTTACGTTGTAAATTGCCGCCATATCCACCTAAACCGCCGTTAGTATTAATTATACGATGACAGGGAATAACAATGGGTAATGGATTATTAGCATTGGCTGATCCAGTCGCCCGAACGGCTTTTGAATTACCGGTCCGTTTTGCAATATATTTATATGAAGCTGTTTTACCATAAGGAATGTTGTTTACTTCCTTAAGCACTTTTTTATAAAATGGTGGGCATTGTAAATCCAAGTCTAAATCAAATGTTGTTCTTTTTCCGGAAAAATATTCTTCTATCTGTTTTTTGATTTCACCACAGGCAATATCATTTTTGACACATTTATCATTTGGGAAATCTTTTTTCAGTGCTTTTATAAAAGGAGCTTCTTCCGGGAAATAGATACGGCATAATCCTTTGTCTGATTTGGTAATACCCATAATTCCAAAAGGAGTTTTAACAGTGCTGTAAATAATAGTTTTCATTCGTATTAAGACTTGAATTTAACCAGTGTTTATGAGATTTGCTCTAGTGTTTGAGATTAACCGCAACAGCTCCTGTGATAACCAACATAGCTCCAAGGATTGTAACCGGTGTTAATACTTCTCCTAAAAACGTCCAACCAAGGAATGATGCTATAACGGGCGGTGGAAAAGCTATATAAGCAATTTGAGTCATGGTCAAATATTTGAAAAGCCAGACATAAATAAGCCATGCTGCTATGGAGCCGAATAGTGTTAAATACACCATGGCAAAAATATTAAAAGGGCTCCAAATCATGACCTGGTCTTTTTCCAATAAACTGGAAATGGTAAGTAATATGATGCCTGCACCTGTTTGACAAACAGCATTCATGGTTAGTGTATCTATCGCTTGGTTATGTTTTTTCAAATAGACATTTGGCAATGCTGCTAAAATCACAGCAACGATAATAACAGACATGCCTAGAATAACATTTTCACCTCTCAGGGTTTTTCCTTGCGAAAGAATTAAAAATACACCTGTTACACCGATGATAAGGGAAATGATTTTGGGTAAATTTATCTTTTCATTTGGAAGATAAAAATGTGACATTATTACAATTATAATCGGGAATCCTGTCCAAAGTATTGACGCCAAGTTGGAATAAATAAATTGCGCTGCCCAATACGTAGCACCATAACCAACGACTAAATTCAAAAGGCCGAAAGAGATATAAATATTGATAGCTTCACGATTACGGGGGATGGATCGTTTTTGGAAAAATGAAATTAATAGTAAAATGATACCAGCTGCAAAAAAACGTAATCCGGCACCATAAATAGCAGGTGTTCCTTCAATGAGGCTTTTTTTCACAATAACCCATGTGGTTCCCCAGATGAGACAAATAGCAACGTACAAAAAGTAGGATTTTGATTTCATAATTCTGAAATAAAAAACTCCGCATCAGCGGAGTTTTTATAATTGAATTGAAAAGGAGAAATAATCAGGATTTAACACCTTTATGAAGCTGAACCACAATGGGACAGGCAACATACATACTGGAATATGTCCCAACAACAACACCGATCAGCATGGCAAAAGAAAAGTAATGAATAACTTCACCACCAAACACAAAAAGAATTAATACAACCATAAAAGTAGTAATGGATGTAATGATGGTTCTACTGAGTGAATCATTAATACTTCGATCCACCATATCACTATAAGATGATCGTTTCATAGTTTTTACATTTTCTCTCACTCTATCTAATATAACAATAGTATCATTTAGAGAATATCCAACAATCGTTAAAAATGCAGCTATAATTGGTAGGGATATTTCATAATCCATAATGGAAAAAATACCCAATGTAATAATAACGTCGTGGCTTAAAGCAGCTATAGCACCAATAGCAAATTTGAATTCAAAACGAATTGAAATATAAATCAGGATCAATAATAATGCAGACATGATTGCCATAACTGCCTTACCGCTTAATTCAGCACCAATTTTTGGTCCAACTTTTTCGATGGATAAAATAAAATCATTTTGATCAGCCGGTACAGCATCAGGAAATGATTCATATAAATGATTTACAATTAATTGGGGAAAGTTATCAGGTTGATCTTCCTGGATGGGAAGTCTGACAGAAATATCTTTTGCACTGCCAAATTGTTTTATCTCAGCTCGGCTATAATTATGGATTTGGCCTTCAATTGAAACTGCATCCATAACTTGACGTACATTATTCACATCCATTACTTCAGTGAATTGTACTGCAACTAGTGAACCGCCCTTGAAATCGATACTTAATCGGGGACCGCCCTGTAGAACCAGCGAAATTAACCCTGCAAGAATGATGGCTCCGGATAGAAAATATCCAAAGCGACTTTGGCTTAAAAATTTGATATCAGTCTCTTTGATCAGTCTCATATGCTTAATCTCTGTAAACCCCTACGTTCTGTAAGAGTATTAAAAATAGTTCGTGTAACAAAAATGGCTGTAAACATGGAAATCACAATACCCCAAAACAAAACAGTAGCGAAGCCACGAATCGGGCCTGTGCCAAATTGATATAAGACCAGTGCTGCAACTAATGTTGTAACATTGGCATCAATAATTGTCGTCAACGCTCGGTCATAACCAGCATCAATGGCAGCTCGAGGTGTTTTGCCTTTACGCTGTTCTTCGCGAATTCTTTCAAATATAATTACATTTGCATCGATTGACATTCCCACTGTTAAAATAAGAGCTGCAATACCCGGGAGAGTTAATGTCGCATCCAGCATAGCTAAAATGGCTAAAACGAGAATGATATTCCAGATTAATGCAAAATCAGCAATAACTCCGGACAGTTTGTAATATAAGATCATAAATATGAGTACCAATACCAATCCAATTACAACAGACAGTGTCCCTTTTGCTACTGAATCAGCACCTAATGAAGGCCCCACAACCCGTTCTTCGATAATGTTTACCGGGGCGGGTAATGCACCGGCACGGAGCACAATGGCAATATCCTTTGCTTCATCCATATTGGCGAAACCTTCAATCATTGTGCCACCATCGGAAATTTTTGAACGAATCACGGGAGCCATATGAACTTTTTTATCCAGAACAAGTGCAACTCTACGTCCGATATTTCCACCAGTAACTCTTGACCATGTTCGGGAACCTTCCGAATTCATATCCAGCAATACGATGGATTGCCCCGAAGCAGAGCTGCCGGTTCCGCCGATTGTGGCACTGGCTTTTTCTACGACACCACCTGTGAGTTCAGATTCACCTTCCAAGTAGAACATACGGTACATTTTTTCTTGACCGCCATCAATATTTGTAAATGATTCAGGAGCATCACTCATGAGAAATTGACTATTGGCGGCATCCAACTTATCTTGAACATCGTCCATTGCCAGAATTTTTTTAATAATATATACATTTTTTTCTGGAGCACCAATATCGTTACCCAGTGCTCTTAAAAGAGAAGAGAAAGGCCTGTCTTCCAAAAGATTTTGATCAACGACTACAGATGTATCTGAAGTGTCTGCAGCAGCTTGAGCAGCTTGTTCGCCAAATAGTTCACTAACGGAAATAGTTTTATCTTCGCTTACAGGAGCCGATGAGCCACTCGTAGTTTCTTCTTCTTCAGTTGTTTTAGTGAGCCCTACAAGTTCTTCACTCCCTTTGATTACTTTATCGATGCGTAATAGCATATCATTCGTAAGGTCAGGAGATTTGACCAGGATAAATTCAAGCAATGCAGTGCTTTGTAGTAAATCCCGAGCTCGTTCAGAATCATGGATTCCGGCTAATTCGACAATTATTCTACTGTTACCTTGTTTTTGAATTGTAGGTTCTGATACGCCGAACTGATCCACACGGTTTTGGAGAATCTCCAAAACACGATTAATTGCATCATCCGCCTGATCTTTGAGGCTTGCAACAATTTCATCCATATTACCGCCGTAATCCACATCAAAATAGCGGTGAATGCGCAAACCTTCAGAATTGATTTCATCTTGAAAAACCTGGAAAAAATCCAGTTCTGAATCTGCCTTAATTCGTGTACTTATTTTCGCCAGTGCTTGTTCAAAGCGCTTATCCTTATTGATGGCCAGGTTGCTCACCAATGTAGGGAGATCAACCTCAAGAACAATGTAAATACCGCCTTTTAAATCTAGTCCTTGTTTAATGATTTTACTTTCCAAATTCTGCAAGGAACCTTCTTCCTGCATGGTTTCAATTTCATCTGCAGAAAGATTTTGATATTGGATTGTGGGCCATATGGCATAAAATGCCCAGA
>Ga0208640_1000324_pt1 | contig 21501 bp, 21 predicted proteins | sample ETNtaG_23_FD_185774 | JGI IMG/M metagenome (GOLD analysis project Ga0208640, IMG submission 185774) | Marine microbial and viral communities from oxygen minimum zone, Eastern Pacific Ocean - ETNP201310SV72 (SPAdes) (version 2) | ecosystem: Environmental > Aquatic > Marine > Oceanic ... | reverse complement strand
CTCTTTCTGTGCCAAAAGTGTGCCAAGAAAGGATAGCAGCTTATTCGATATATATTTTTAATGGATAGCTTAGTTTATTTTGCCATGCTCCACAGTAAACCACTGCCTCGACACGGCAGGGGTCACAGGTTCAAATCCTGTCGCACCCACCATATTAGCCAAAAAATATTTATCACAACTTAGGATCTGAATAAATTTTAGAAATTTTAATCTAAATTATTAAAAAAATCAGTTAATATTTTTGAATTTGATAAAAACCTCGCCCCTTGATTTGTTATGTGCCTATTATCATTAAATACAAAAAAATTATTTTTTGTTATTGCATGACATTTTTGTAAATTAAAGTTACATATTAAATTAGTTCTATCAAATATAAGTGTATTTTTATTTTTCAATTTTGAATATATAATTTTATTTTTTTTTGAAATGCTATTAATTTTTAAATTTTCAAATAATTTTCTTTCTATTTCTGGATAATCTAATAATTTATCTTTATTTTTTAACAAAATTGTAGTTATAGGGTCAACAAATTTTGAATTTGGAAAGACTGTTGTTACTATTATTTTTTTATCAAATTTACTTAAAAAATTAATATGTTTATCAATAGATTTTAATTCTTTATATTTATAATCCGAAGATAATATAATATAGTCTGCAAATATAAATTTTTCTGATTTTAGTAAACGATTTCTAAAATCTTTTGCAACTTTACTATTTTCAGTTAAATAACTTATTTCAAACTTATCATCAAAATAAGTAAATTCAGATGATTTTGCGAGATTTTTATTTGATTTTAAAATCATGTAAAAATCTATAGATTGGGAATCTCCTAAAATTAAAAAATTCTTTTTTGAATAATTAAAAAATTCATTCACCCCAAATTCTTTTAAAGCTGCTGACATATCTGCTGGTGTTGCTTTTTTATTATGAGTAAAATTTATTTTTTTGTATTGGTTGATAATTAACTCTGAATTTTTTTCTTTTTTATAGTTAGCTAACTCATTTATAAAAAAAAGAAAAAATAAAGTTAATATAATTAAAATTAAAAAAATTTTATTATTAATAAAATTATAATTTCTAAATGGTTTCTCAATATATTTCCAAGATAAATATCCTAAAATAAAAGAAAAAAATATTAGAAAAATTTTAAAAATATCTTCTATGTTCTTTGAATAGTCTTTTAAAATATAATTACTAAATGCAAATAATGGAAAATGTATTAAATATACACTATAGGATATTAAACCAATAAAAACGATCAGATTAGAAGATAGTAATTTTTTAGGAAAACTATTATCAACTTGACTAATAAGAATTAATCCTACTCCTAATACTGGAATCAAATTATTTATGCCTGGATTATCAATATTTTTGCTAAAAATATACAACGAAAAGAAAATTAATATTAATCCAAGATAATATATTGAAATATTAAATTTTATATTTTTTCTATAAACAAATAAACAAATTGCTCCAATTAAGAATTCCCACACTCTACTAGTAGTATAAAAAAAGGTTCCATATGTGGGCTGATTGAAGAAACTAAAATTTTTTTCAAAATATGGATATGAAATTTGTAAATTTCCTCCTAATTGAACAAATAACAAATTAAAACAACATATAACTATAAAAATTAATATTATATTTATTTCATTTAAATATCTCAAAAAACAAAATAATATTAAAGGATAAAATATATAAAATTGAAATTCAATTGATAGACTCCATGTATGGATTAATGGTTTTAAGAAATAAGGGGCATCAAAATATTCTGAATTATTGGCAAAAAAGAAATTTGAAATTAGGCTCAGAGAAGAAATCACGCTTGAATAAAACTCTTCGTAGTAATTAGTAACTAAAAAGAAATATGAAAATATAATTGTAATTAATGTTACAAAATATCCTGCCGGTAAAAGTCTACGGGATCTTCTGATAGCAAAATCTTTCAAAATTAGATATACATTTTTTTTTTGTATGATAATCAATTAAGATTCCAGTTATTAAATAACCTGAAATAACAAAAAAAATATCGACACCTATAAAACCACCTGAAAATAATCCATTAATAAAATTAAGATCTGAATGAAATAAAACAACAAAAAATATCGAAAAAGCCCTTAAGCCATCTATATCTTTTCTATAAATCACATTGATTTAAATCAAATTTTATATAAAAAAACAACAGTTTTTTAGCGTAAATATGACGATTAACTGATTATTTTTTTATCTTATAAGTAGATACATCACCTTGAAAAAAATTTTTTATTTCAAAAGATAATATGTCCTCAAGTATTTTCCATCTGTTAAAATATTTTTTGTTGGATTTTATAAATTTATTTATTTTTTTATTGCAAAAAATAATTGCCTTTTCTTTATCAACATTAGAAACAAAAGTACTTTTTCCTTGCCGCCTATCTTTTCCTGGAGTTTTTCCTAAAAACAGAAAATTTTCTGTTTCATCATTAATATCATCAAGAATTTGAAATATTAAACCATATAAATTTCCAAAATCTTCAGCAAATTTTATATCTTTTTTATTTTTTTCAGCTAAAATAAATGGTGCAATACAACAATATCTAAATAAAGCTGAAGTTTTCATTAAATACATTTTTAAAATTTGATTTACAGTTACATTCATATTTTCAAACAATAAGTCTAATGATTGACCACCAGCCAATCCTTTTGAACCTAAAACTTTAGATAGTTTTTCAACTAAATTTATTCTTACATTGCTTTTCTTATGTGTTTTCTTATCAGATAAGATTTCAAAAGCCAGGTCATGCAATGCATCTCCAGCTAAAATTGCTTTTGCTTCATTAAATTTTTTATGAACACTTAATTTTCCTCTTCTATAATCATCATCATCCATACTTGGTAGATCATCATGAATTAGAGAATATGAGTGTATGCTCTCCACAGCAGCTGAAAGTCTTAAATAATTATTTTTTTTAATTTTGGCAATTTTAGCGAACACGCTTATAATAAAAGGTCTTATTCTTTTACCTCCGTTCATTGATCCATATATCATGGCTTTAGATAATTCATCATTTATCAAATTTGACTTTAACAATTTTCTATAATAAACATTAAAATCTCTTTTTTCTTGATTTACTAAGGTATTTATATTTACTGGCATAATTTTATAGTTGTTCAGAAGCTGTTTTGATTTTATTAGATGAATATATTAATTTTTGAATTAAATAACACTTATTTCTAATATGCGCATTGAAGAAGAAATTAAACTCGACTATTCGGATGTTTTATTGAGGCCAAAAAGAAGTACCTTAAAAAGTAGAAAAGAAGTAGACTTAACCAGAATATATAAATTTAAACATTCTAACAAAGAATGGACTGGAATACCTGTCATAGCGTCAAATATGGATGGTGTTGGGGAGTTAGATGTTGCGAGTAGCTTAGCCAAACATAGTATTATGACAGCATTGACCAAACACCATAATTTGCAAATCATTAATGGTTTTAAATCAATTAAAGAGATTTTTAATTATGTTGCACTTAGCTGCGGAACAAGCAAAGAGAGCTTTGCTAGATTGAATCAAATATTAAGTGAGCATAGTTATTTCCAGTTTATTTGCATAGATGTTGCTAACGGATATTCAGAAAATTTTAGTCATTTTATCTCATCTGTTAGAGAAAAACATCCGTCGAAAACAATAATAGCAGGGAATGTAGTAACAGCTGATATGACCCAAGAGTTAATTTTAAGTGGTGCGGATATAGTAAAAGTTGGCATTGGTCCAGGAAGTGTGTGCACGACAAGAATACAGACTGGTGTTGGATACCCACAGCTAAGCGCTGTAATTGAATGCGCAGATGCAGCTCACGGACTAGGAGCACATATCATTGCTGATGGTGGGTGTACTTGTCCCGGTGATGTGTCCAAAGCTTTCGGGGGTGGCGCTGATTTTGTTATGCTAGGTGGAATGTTAGCTGGTCATAAAGAAGGCGGGGGAAAGATTATTAAGCAAAATGGAACAGACTATATTGAATTTTATGGTTCAAGTTCTGAAGAAGCTAATGAAAAACATTATGGAGGTTTGGCAAACTACCGTTCAAGCGAGGGCAAAAAAGTTAAGATTTCCTTTAGAGGAGACTTGGATAATACTATTAGGGATATTCTAGGAGGTGTTAGAAGTAGCTGTACATATGTTGGAGCGCCTACATTAAAACAACTTAGTAAGTGCACTACCTTTATTAGGGTAAGTAATCAGTATAACGATACCTTTGGAAAGGTGTAGCTAATACCCTATTGCGCACCCATCTTTTCTAAAATCAGAACCAGCTATCAACACACCTTTATTTCTGTCTATGAATATAGCTTGACCACCGCCATGCGTTTCGTCTGTATAAACCGTATTATGTCCTTTGCTTCGCAATTGTTCAAGTATATCTTTAGGAAAAGATTTTTCAAATTTGTATTTACCATTTAGATTGAAGGCTCTTGGAAAATCAATTGCTTCTTGAACATTCATACCAAAATCAAATATATTTTGAAGAACATGAGAATGTCCCACAGGTTGATATTGGCCTCCCATTACCCCATATGCTAAGACAACTTCATTATTATTATTCGTAACTAATCCAGGAATAATTGTATGCAATGGTCTTTTATGACCATCAAATGAATTTGGATGATTTTTTTGAAGTCTAAAGTTCACACCCCTGTTTTGAAGCAATACACCAGTATTTTTTGATGTTATTCCGCTGCCGAAAGCAAATGCAATAGAATTAATAAAGGAAACGGCATTTAGATCTTTATCAACAACAGTCAAATAAATTGTTTCAGGGTGGGCAGTGATAGAAAGTTTTTTTGGAACATAACACTTGTTTATAGATATTTTATTAACTAAATCTGTGATGAATTCTTTTTTAATTAAACTATCAACATCTAAGTTATGAAAATTTGGATCTCCAATAATATTTTCTCTGACTTCAAAAGCTATTTTTGTTGCTTCAGCTTGTAGATGAAATCTATCAACGCTCAAAGGATTTATATCGCTAAAATCAAATCTCTCCAAAATAGCCAACATTATTAAAACAGTTATTCCCGGTCCATTCGGAGGGCATTGGTGGATTTTTTTACTTTTGAAATTATTGTAAATACTGTCAGAAAAAATTGTTTTTTGTTGATGAAAATCTTCTATTTTATGGCAACCACCTAATTCATTAAGCGATTTTACAATATCTGATGCAATATATCCTTTGTAAAAATCTTTTATACCGTTTTTTGCAATTGAATTAAGAGTATTAGCTAAATCTATATTTTTGTGAATTTCACCAAATTGATATGATTTATTATTTTTTGAAAAAATTTTTTTTGTTGATTCATTTTGTAAAATTTTATTGATATTTTTATTCCAAGTCTTGGCCATAACTTCATGAATTGGAAAGCCATTTCTTGCATAATTTTCTGCAGTAATAAAAAGTTGCTCGAAATTCAATTTGCCAAATTTTTTATGCATTGAATGCCATGCATGCACTGCTCCTGGAATAGTAACTGAGTCAGGACTCAATAATCCAATTTCCGTAATATTTTTTTCTTCAAAATATTCTAATGTAGCTTTTTTTGGTGCAATCCCAGAACCATTAACAGCAACTGGCTTTTTACCATTAAGGGAAATTAATGCAAAACAATCACCGCCTACCCCCGTTGAACCAGGCTCTATTACAGACTGTACAGCTGATGCAGCTATAGCAGCATCAATGGCATTGCCACCTCTTTTTAATATAGATACTGCTTCTAGAGAACTTAAGGGCTGAGAAGTAGCAGCCATACCATTAGTTCCTAAGACATTTGAGCGTCCGGAAATGTAACGATTTTTCATATATTTTTATATTTAATATACATTTGACAAAAATATACCTAGAATTTAATAGGTTTCTTGAAATGAAAGTTAGATGTTCATTGAAATCAGCTAAAACCAGAGATAAAGGTTGTAAACTGGTGAGACGTAAAGGACGCATTTACGTAATTAATAAGAAAAAACCTAGAATGAAAGCGAGACAGGGTTAATTAATCGAGCTCAGCTAAATATTTCTCCGCTTCCAGAGCAGCCATGCAGCCCATACCAGCAGCAGTTATAGCTTGACGGTATATTTTATCCTTAACATCTCCAGCAGCAAAAACTCCTTCAATACTTGTTTCTGTGCTATCTGGTTTTGTGATTATATAATTTTCTTTATCCATATTAAGTTTATTCACAAACAATGAAGTCGCAGGATTATGACCTATAGCAATGAAAACACCTGACACAGGAAGCTCTGAGTGTTTATGATTAATTGTGTCCTCAAGTATTATTTTTTCCAATGAAATTGGATTTTTACTTCCAAAAAATTCTATTACTTTTTTATTCCATAAAATTTTTATTTTTGGACTTTTTAATAATCTGTTTTGTAAAATTTTATCAGATCGCAGAGAATCTCTTCGGTGAATTAATGTTACTTCAGATGCAAAATTGGTCAAATACAATGCTTCTTCTACTGCAGTATTTCCTCCTCCAATTACAACTACTTCTTTATCTTTGAAAAAAAAACCATCACATGTAGCACAGGCGGAAATACCATGGCCTTTAAATTTTTCTTCGCTATCAATACCAAGCCATCTTGCTTGAGCACCAGTTGAGATAATTATTGTTTTGCTTTTAAATTGAATTCCTGAATCTGTAGTAGCTAAGTAAGGTTTAGTTTGAAAATTGACATCAACAATTATTTCATTATGTATTACTGTTCCAACTTTTTCTGCTTGAATTTTCATTTGCTCCATAAGCCAAGGCCCTTGTATGATATCTGCAAAGCCTGGGTAATTTTCAACATCAGTAGTAGTAGATAACTGACCACCTGTCTCCAATCCTAATACTAGATGAGGTTGAAGATTGGCTCTTGCAGCATATATAGCAGCAGTGTAACCAGCCGGTCCTGAACCGATTATTAAAACATTTGTCTCTATTATTTTAGACATCTTATATAATATTGGGTCTGAATATTAATTTTCAACTTGACCTAAGCAATTACAGGCCAATCAGTTTCAAATGAAACATAATTAATTTGAATGCATCGTCTCTCTTTATTAATTTCTTTCATTTCTAATCCGTGCCAAGTGTCATTTCCTGATGAAAAAAAATATCCAGTATTATGATGATATTTTACTGTTTTAACAAGTTCAAATTTTTCATTATATAAATCAGTTCCAAGATTTTCATGCTCATTGTTTGGATTGACCCAAATCATCATTGTCATTAGTTTTTCAGGAATGTCTTTATGTGGCTTTAACCAAAAACCTTTTCTATCGCCAATGATTTCAAGTCTTACAAAAGATTTTGACAAATCTTTGTGCAATAATAGAGAAATCTTAGATGCTAAACTAACTTGAAATTCATTAATAAGTTTAGTTAAATTTGGGAAATATTGACAATTGTTTTTATCAACAAAAAGACGAAGTTTACCATCTACACCTTTACCTGTATGATCAGCTGCTCTTGTTCCATCATATACCCTTTCTCCATCTGGAATCTGAGCAAAGGAAATTTCATTTAAAGTTTCATTATGTAAACACTCAGATATTGCCCAATGTTTGTATGGATATGAGCATTCAAGAATATTATCTATATTCATTAAAACCTTTTATTATTCTTTCTTTTACAATACCAGAGATTCTTTTTGCTTCATCAAGAGTTTCATATTGCCATGGCTTCAAATCAATATGATCATAAAATTTTTTAGTAATCTTTAAATTTTCAAATTCATGATGAAAGTTTTCAATTCTTTTGCTCACTCTTTTAAAAGGTAAATGAAAAACAAAAATAGGTTTACCAGTAAATGCACATTCAGAAATCATTGATGTTGAGTCAGAGGTTACTACAAAAAATATAGAATTATTAAGTGCGAAAATGTATGGATTTTCATCAACACCATTCCATACATATGCAATTTTATCTAATTTCTCTTTCATAAATCTAATAATATCTAAACCTGTTCTTCTGGAACCAATCACTAAAAAATTAAATTTTGAATATTTTTTTTTCAAATGTTTTATTTTGTTTATTAAGTCTAATAAGGTTTCTTTTGTAAATTTATAATGTCTATTGTTTCCACCTATAATGAAGCTGATTAAATTATTTTTTGGGACAGATAGATAAGAATTTTTTTTTGATTCAATCATTTTATTAGTAAATTGATGTATAGCTCCAATGGATTTTATTACATTATTTCCTTTTATGTTGTCGTGATTTGGAGAAATAATGAAATCAAATTTATTAATATTAATTTTGGGATTTTGTATGTGTATTGTAATTATTTTTTTCATAAATATTTTTTTTAGATATAATGAAAAATAGACACTTTTTCTTCCACAGCTAATTATTATGTGTGGTTTATTATGAAAATCTATTTTGTTTTTAAATATCCATCGATAAACAGGGAGAAAGCCTGGCTGAAGTATAGACCAAGGAAAAATTAAATCGGTTTTAATATTAAAGATTCTGTTGCTGAGCTGTTGAGCTAATCCATTAACTTGACTTATCATTCCTTCAGATCCGTCTGTTACGATCCAAATATTTTTTTTACTGAAGTTCAAAATTATTATTGAAATTTTACTGATATAACGGTGTAAAATTTTATTCCTTTAGGGCTATTGATTTCAACAACATCATTTTTGGATTTACCAATTAATCCTCGGGACATAGGGCTATTAACAGAAATTTTTTTATTTTCTATATCAGATTCATATTCCCCTACAATTTGATAGGTTGATTGTTCGCCTGTTTCGTTATCTTTAATTTTAACCGTAGCTCCAAAAATTATTTCTTTTCCTGATAATTTTGAAATATCAATAACTTCAGCTTGTACAATGGTGTTTTCTAATTCTGCAATTTTTGATTCAATAAGATTTTGTTCTTCTTTTGCATATTGATATTCTGCATTCTCTGAAAGATCTCCGTGACTTCTTGCTTCAGCAATTGCAGTAATTATTGCCGGTCTTTCTATATTAACAAGTTTTTTTAATTCAACTTGCAAATTCTTATAGCCAACTTCAGTCATTGGTACTTTATTCATAATAATATGATGGTCTTATTTTTTTTAAAGTCAATACATATTAGTTTATTGACTGAAGAGTTGTAACAGTTAAGTTATTTTTTCTCAAGACTTCAATAGCGTCAACAGCAACCTTTGCACCAGCCATTGTAGTGTAATATGGAATGTTGTTAATTAAAGATGTACGTCTTATACTATAACTATCTTTTATTGAATGCTGTGTTTTTGTGGTGTTAATCACTAAATCTATTTTTTGAGAAAACAATAAATTCACAATATGAGGACTGCCTTCTTTGACTTTATTAATTATGGTTACTTCAAGTCCGTTTTTATTAAGAAATGAAGCAGTTCCCTTTGTAGCTATTAATTTAAAACTTAATTGTTTTAATTTTTTCGCAATTGGAAGTAATTTGTTCTTATTATCATCATCAATAGATAAAAAAACATTTCCTTTTTTTGGCAAGTTTGTTCCAGAGGCAATTTGGCTTTTTATAAAAGCAGATAAAAAATTCTTATCTAATCCCATTACCTCACCAGTCGATTTCATTTCTGGACCAAGTATTAAATCTACGCCATCAAATTTATTAAACGGAAAGACAGATTCCTTTACACTAAAATAATCTAATTTTTTTCGATTTAGTGAATTAACTAATTTATTTAATTTTTCTCCAACCATGACTTTTGCTGCAATTTTGGCAATAGGAATGTTAATTGATTTAGCAACAAAAGGAACTGTCCTACTTGCTCGTGGGTTAACTTCCAAAACATATAATTGGTTGTCTTTAAGAGCTAATTGAACATTCATTAAACCTACAACATTAATTTGATGAGCAATCTTTTTTACCCAAACAACAATTTGATCTTCTATGTCAGCATCAATTGAAAAAGGAGGAAGCGAACAACCACTATCTCCTGAATGTATACCAGCCTCTTCAATATGCTCCATAATTCCGGCTATGAAGACCTTGCCATCTTGATCGCGAACTAAATCAACGTCAATTTCTATGGCATTTTCTAAGTATTGATCAATTAATATATTATTGTTTGAAGATACAAGCATCGCATTTTCTGCAAATAGTCTTAAAGCATTATCATCATAAGCAATTTCCATAGCTCTTCCGCCAAGGACATAAGATGGCCTAATTAAAACAGGATAACCAATTTTATTAGCAATATTTAATGTTTGATCAATATTATTACTAATGCCATTTAGTGGTTGTTTGATTTTTAAATTATTTAATGTTTTACTAAATAAATCTCTATCTTCAGCAAGATCAATAGACTGAGTAGACGTTCCTAAAATATTAATATTTGCATCCTCCAATTGTTTTGCAATTTTTAAAGGGGTTTGTCCCCCAAATTGAACAAACACTCCAAGAACTTCTCCTTTTTCTGACTCCTTATTATGTATTTCAATTACACTTTCTGCAGTTAGTGGTTCAAAATATAATCGGTCAGCGGTATCATAGTCAGTCGAGACAGTTTCTGGATTACAATTAATCATAATTGTTTCAATTCCAAGCTCTTTCAGACCATACACGGCATGAACGCAGCAATAATCAAATTCAATTCCTTGACCGATTCTGTTTGGTCCACCACCTAATATAATGACTTTTTTTCTATTTGTAGGTTTTGCTTCACAATATTTATTATTATGAAAACTCCAATCATAGGAAGAATAGAGATACGGGGTTTTAGAATTGAATTCTCCAGCACAAGTATCAACTAAACGAAAAACTGGTGTAATTTTTAATTTATGTCGTTTTTTTCTGATATTGATTTCTTCGTCATCTTTTAATCTAGCAATTTTTTTATCGGAAAATCCTTTAGACTTTGCGAATAATAAAATTTCTTTATTCAATTCATTTTTCTTAATAACTTTTTCAAGTTGAATAATCATATCAATTTCTTCTATGAACCAAGGATCATATTTGGTTATCTTGTTTATTTCATTTTTTTCAACACCTAACCGTAATGACTCGCCCACTACCAAAAGCCGCTGTGAAGATTGTATTTGTAATTCTTTAATAATATTTTTTTTTGTTGATGAAATATTTTTGGGGGTGTCAAGACCATCCAAATCATGTTCAAGAGAAGCAAAACCTTTTTGAAGGGATTCAGCAAAGCTACGTCCAATACTCATTGCTTCACCAACGGATTTCATAGATGTAGTTAAATTGGGATCTGTCCCGATAAATTTTTCAAAAGTAAATCGTGGAATTTTTGTTACTATATAATCTATGCTAGGTTCAAAACTAGCAGGTGTTGTTCTAGTAATGTCGTTTTTTAGCTCATCTAAAGTAAATCCTACAGCTAATTTTGCTGCAATTTTAGCAATGGGAAATCCCGTTGCTTTTGAAGCTAGAGCAGAAGATCGACTTACTCTTGGATTCATTTCAATTATATTAAACTCACCATTATTCGGGTTGATTGCAAACTGAACATTTGAACCACCGGTATCCACACCAATTTTTCTTAAAACTTTAATGCTCGCGTTACGAAGAAGTTGATATTCTTTATCAGTTAAAGTTAAAGCTGGAGCAACAGTTATACTGTCACCAGTGTGAACACCCATGGGATCAATATTTTCAATAGAGCAGACAATTATACAATTATCTTTAGAGTCCCTTATAACTTCCATTTCAAATTCTTTCCATCCTGCAACTGATTTTTCAATAAGAATTTGATTAGTTGGGCTTGCACTCATCCCCCTTTTACACAAATCAAAAAATTCATTGTCGTTGTAGGCGACCCCCCCGCCTGTACCACCCAAGGTAAAACTAGGTCTAATTACAAGAGGTAGGTGCAATTCTTTTTTCACATCAATAGCATGGTTAATATTTTCGACGATTACACTTTTAGGGCAAGTTAAATTAATTTCGTGCATTGCTTCCTTAAATTTTTGTCTATTTTCGGCTAATTCAATAGAGTTAGGATTTGCACCGATCATTTTAACATTGTAATTTTTTAGAACACCATCTTTAAATAATTCCATTGAAACATTTAAAGCTGTTTGACCACCCATTGTTGGAAGAAGGGCATCAGGACTTTCAATCTTAATAATTTCTTCAACAAATTTTTTTGTAATAGGTTCAATATATGTTTTATCTGCAATTTCAGGATCAGTCATAATGGTTGCTGGATTGGAATTAATTAGAACTATTTCATAATCTTCATCTTTGAGTGATTTACAAGCTTGGGCACCTGAATAATCAAATTCACATGCTTGTCCTATAACGATTGGACCCGCTCCGATAATGAGAATTTTTTTTATGTCAGTTCTTTTTGGCATTTTTTTTTACTAATAATTCAAATCTGTTAAATAAATAATGACTATCATGAGGCCCAGGGCTTGCCTCTGGGTGATATTGCACACTGAATATAGGAAGTTTTTTATGACGAATTCCTTCATTAGTGCCATCAAACAAAGAAATATGAGTTTCAATAACATCTTGAGGAAGACTATTTCTATCAACTTCAAAACCATGGTTTTGGGATGTAATTTCAACTTTTTTTGTTTCTAAATTTTTTACAGGATGGTTTCCTCCTCTATGACCTTGAAACATTTTTTTGGTTTTCGCACCTAATGCAAGACATAAAATTTGATGACCTAAGCAAATGCCGAAAATAGGGATGCCTATGTCAATTAACCTCTTAATAGTTTTTACAGCATATTCACCAGTTGCAAAAGGATCGCCCGGTCCATTTGATAAAAAGACACCATCTGGATAAATTGACATAATTTTATCGTAAGAAGATTCTGCATTGAAGACAATAGAATCAAAATTAAAATGATGAAAATTTCTTAAAATGTTTCTTTTAATTCCAAAATCTATGCAAGCTATTTTATATTTTTTTTTATTCTGAGCTGTTGTGTAATTATTATTTTCTAAATTCCATATACCTTCATTCCAATCATATTTTGATTGAGTAGATACGATTTTAGCCAAATCAAGATTTTTTAGACCATCCCATTTTTTTATTTCTTCCTTAATTTTATCTATATCATTAATCTTGTTACCAAAATTAACAATCGCTGCTTTTTTAGCCCCTTCTTGAGCAAGCAACCTAGTGATTTGACGAGTATCTATATTGGTAATGCAGGCAATTTTGTTTTTAGTAAAAAAAAAATCTAAATTTTCATCACTTCTCCAACTGCTTCGAGCACTGAGGGGTTGATTAATTACGCATCCACAAGCGTGTATTTTTGAAGATTCAATATCAATTGAATTTACTCCAACAATTCCTATGTGCGGAAAGGTAAAAGTAATAATTTGCTTTGCATAAGAAGGATCTGTGAGTATCTCTTCATAACCTGTTTGAGATGTATTAAAACAGAGTTCACCAATAGCGCAGCTTTCTGAACCAATCCCATTTCCCCAAAAAATATCACCGTTTTCAAGAATAAGAGCAGCCGAAGGGGATTTGAATGATGGTTGAATTAACTGGTCTTTCAGCATAAATTAAATGAAAGCAAACTGGCGTTAACTAGGCATTTTATTAAGCTTAGTCAAGGAATAGTTGTAATTAATGAGAAGAGTTATATTAGTAAATTTTCATTTTATAATCGATTCTGTTTAAGTAAGTAAAGAGAGTTAGAGAGTTTATGAGTTTAAGAGTTTAAGAGTGTCCATTAGAGTGTCAATTGAAGAGAGTTACAAGGAAGCCATTAAATCAAAAAAATTAGAAAAAGCAAATACATTGCGTTTAATAAAAAGCGCGATAAAAGATAAAGATATAGAGAATAGAACAAGTGAGTCCAGCAAGCAAATTAATGATCATCAAATATTGGCTTTACTTCAAAACTTAATTAAACAAAGAAAAGATTCTATTGAATCTTTTAAGATCGCTTCCCGCAATGATTTGATTGTTAAAGAAGAACTTGAAATTGATTTAATCAAACAGTTTTTGCCAAAACAACTTAATGAGAAAGAAACAGAAGAAATTATTAAAGAAATAATCAAAAAACAAAGCTTTTCATCCTTAAAAGATATGAGTGCTTTAATGAATAATTTAAAGTCTGAATATGCAGGGAGTGTTGATATTGCAACGGCTGGAAAGATAGCAAAATTAATTCTTAACAACTAATGTCTTTTTCTAAGATTGATTTAGAAAAAATTAAAAATAAAATTTTGTTAAGTGGTGAAATAGAAAAAAAAACTCAACTTACAAAAAAAGGGAATGATTATTGGTGTTGCTGTCCTTTTCATGAAGAAAAAACGCCATCATGTAAAATAAATGACAATTTAGGTTCATTTTATTGTTTTGGATGTGGAGCAAAAGGAGATATTTTTACGCTGTACACCGATCTTTATAATTATAACTTTCAGGATGCTGTAAAAGAACTCGCTCAAAAAGCAGGTATTAATATTGAATTTAAAGATTATAAAAGGACCAAACAAGAAAATGTAGTTAATGAAATCTTAAAACTATCATGTGAGTGGTTTCAAAATAATCTGTATAATCAAGATGCTTTACACTGCCGGGAATATTTAAAGTTAAGAAATTTATCTAAGGATACAATATCCAAATTTGAACTTGGTTATTCTTTTAATAGCAAATCAACATTATATGAATATCTTAAAACAAAATCATTTAGTGAAAAAGAAATAATCAAAAGTAATGTCATCAAAATTGATAAAAATAATAAAATAAAAGATTATTTTTATAAAAGATTAATTTTTCCAATAATGGATGAAAGAGGAAATGTTGCAGGGTTTGGAGGAAGGGCAATTGATGATACTAATCCTAAATATATAAATTCTCCTGAGAGTCATTTCTTTCACAAGAGAAACTTGCTGTATAATTTATCTAATGCAAAAAATGCAGCGCGAAAAAAAAATAATTTATTAATTTGCGAAGGCTATATGGATGTTATATCACTTTATCAAAATGGCATACAAAGTGTTGTAGCGCCTCTTGGAACAGCTTTAACTGAAGGACAACTAAATCTTGCATGGAAATATTCTACCAAGCCAACAATAATGTTTGATGGTGACAAAGCAGGACTACACGCATCATTCAAATCAGCTTTAATGGCATTACATATGATAACCCCTAAAAAGTTTTTACAATTTATAATTCTTGATGAAGGATATGATCCGGATAGTTTTATGAACACCTTTTCGTTTGAAAAATTTGTAGAAATAATTAAAAAACCGCAATCACTTGTCAATTTTATTTTTTCTCAATCAAGTAGAGCTGTGTCGTTTAATAATGCCGATGAAAAAATTTCATATGATAAATATTTAGATGAATTAATTGAAACTATTAAAGATAAAAAAATAAAATATTTTTATAAAAATGAGTTTAAATCACTTTTTTTTAATAAAATAAAACAATTGCGTGATGGGGTAAAAAATAAGATTAATACCCCAAAAAAAATTGATTCATCTTTATATAGAAAACAAGTCTTGTCTTTTATTACAAGCAGCATAAACCATAAGATTGTTAGAAAAAAAATAATATCAGAATTGTTGAAGTCGGATTTGTATGATCAAGCTTATAAAGATTTTTTATATGAATTAGAGAAAATATCATTATCTAGTGAAGATAATAATGCAATATTCAATCATTTTAAGGAGGATAAATACAAAAAAATACTAAACGAATGCTTGGATTCAAGTATATATAAAATTTTTCCTTATGCTTCAGCAAAATACGATGATGAAAAATCTTATGAGGAAGTCAAAGAATCTTGTCAAAATCTAAATACAAGGCTTTTTAAATTGAAAAAAATAAATAAAAGCCTAGATAACTTTGTGAATAATTCAACTCAATTAAATTGGGAGGAGTTACAAAATATGAATTTTGAATTATTTAATGACACTGATTGATTATTATGACTCAAAAAATAAGAAAAAAGAATAAAGTTAGAAAAACATCCTTAGTTAAAAAGAAAGTTTTAAAGAAAACTGTTCATTCCAAAAAGAAAAAAACAAACTTGAAGAAAAAAAATTTAAAAAAACAAGTAAGAAAAAAAGTTTTACACAAGAAGAAACCAGTAATTAGAAAAACAAAAAAAATATCAAAAAAAATAACTAAAGAAAAAATTAGAAAGAAGAAAAAAGAAATTTTATCGTTTGATGATCGTTTAAAAGAAATAGTTACTAAATTAATTGAAAAAAATAAGATTAAAGGAATATATACAAGTAAGATAATTGAGAAAAGTCTTCCAAAGAAATTTCGCATACCCGAAAATGTGGCAAAAGTTGAGAGCTTTCTGAAAAAAAACAACATAACAGTTTTGCTTGAAGAAGAAGCTAAAAAAATCAAAAAAGAAAAAAAAGAAAAAATTGATGAAAAAACAATAGAAGAAAATCTGAAAGAAGAGAAAAAACAAACTGGAAAAACAGATGATCCAGTCAGACTTTACCTGCGTGATATGGGTTCTGTTGAATTACTTAGTCGTGAAGGTGAAATAGCAATAGCCAAAAGAATAGAAGCGGGTCGTGAAAAAATGATTGGAGCAATCTGCGAGAGTCCTATGACTATTCGTTCTATTATTAATTGGAAGGATTCTATTAAAGAAGGAACGATGCTTTTAAGGGATATTGTAGATCTGGAACAAACTTATGATATGTCTGACGTAGATGATTCAAAAGATGAAGACACATTAAGGATTATAGAAGGCGGTTCAGAAAAAAAATATTTAAAAACAAAAGAAAATGTAAAAAAGAAAAAACTAGAAAGTAATAATGAAATCAACCCTGAAGAAAATGAAAATGGTTCAGAGGAAAAGGATGAAGATGATGAAGAAGAGAGCCTCAATGTTTCTCTTGCAGCAATGGAAGAAAAATTAAAACCAAAAGTATTAAGAGATTTTGACGGAATAACTAAGTTATTTAAAAAACTTCATAAATATAGCCAGGAATTGATTTTATCTAATAAAAAAAATGAAAAAAAATACTCATCAGTAGAAAAAAAATATAAAAAAATTAAAAAAGAAATGATCGCATCTATGAAAGAAGTTCATTTCAATCCTTCAACAATTGAAGCCTTAATGGAATCACTTTATGAATTGAATAAAAAATTATTGGTTCGAGAAGGCAGAATGCTTAGAATGGCGATTAATTCAGGTGTTTCAAGAGATTTATTTATAGAAAATTATTTAAATTTTAGTTTTGAAAAAAATTGGATACAAACTCTTCTTTTACAGAAAAATAAATATTGGGAAAAATTTATTAACAAGAATCATATTGAAATTAATAAGCTCATTAAAGAAATTAAAGAAATCCAAACAGCTACTGAATTGTCACTTAGTGAATTTAGACGCATAGTCAGCACTGTTCAACAAGGAGAGAGATCGGCAAATAGAGCAAAAAAAGAGATGATTGAATCTAATCTGCGTCTTGTTATATCTATTGCAAAAAAATATACAAATAGGGGCCTTCAGTTTTTAGATCTAATACAAGAGGGCAACATTGGACTAATGAAGGCTGTAGATAAATTTGAATATAGAAGAGGCTATAAGTTTTCAACGTATGCTACTTGGTGGATTAGACAAGCTATTACTCGCTCTATCGCTGATCAAGCACGCACGATTAGAATACCTGTCCATATGATTGAGACAATAAACAAAATTGTAAGAACAACACGTCAAATTATGTCAGAAATAGGAAGAGAGCCAACTCCTCTAGAATTGGCTGAAAGATTGCATATGCCTTTGGATAAAGTAAAAAAGGTTTTAAAAATTGCCAAGGAGCCAATTAGTTTGGCAACACCTGTTGGAGATGAAGAGGATAGTTCGCTTGGTGATTTTATAGAAGACAAGAATGCTTTAATTCCAATTGAAGCTGCCGTTAAAAGTTCCTTGCGAGATACAACAACAAGAATTCTATCTTCATTAACACCAAGAGAAGAAAGGGTTTTGCGTATGCGTTTTGGAATTGGTATGAATAGCGATCACACTTTAGAGGAAGTCGGACAACAATTCAGTGTTACAAGAGAGCGAATTCGCCAAATAGAAGCAAAGGCTCTTAGAAAATTAAAACATCCAACCAGGGCAAGAAAATTAAAAACCTTTCTTGATGAATAATGCAGTTAATCCTATTAGGCACTGGTTGTCCTAGCGTTGATCATAAAAGATTTGGTCCTGCGAATTTAATCTCAACAAGAAAAACAACCATTTTAGTTGATTGTGGATCAGGTGTGACACAACGATTAAAAGAAGCAAAAGTATCTTCGGCTAATATTGACGCTTTGTTTTTAACGCATCTTCACTCAGATCATGTTGTTGATCTTTATCAGTTGATAATATCTAGTTGGCATTCCTATAGAACGAAATCTTGGAGAATTTTTGGCCCCATAGGTACAAAAAAATTTGTAAAAAAATTAATGGATGTATGGAAAGATGAAAGAATGCTGCGAATAAAATATGAGCAACGATCTTCCATTCAAGCCTTTAATGTAAAAGTTACTGAGTTTGGCGAATACGGAAAAACAAGAATTAAAGATCTTGCTGTAGAATATTTCACCGTTGATCATAAACCGGTAAAATATGCCTATGGTTTTAATTTCTTTCAACAAAAGAAAAAATTGACGATTAGCGGTGATACAAAACCATGTGAAAATTTAATGAAATACGGTCAATTAGCAGACGTACTCCTTCATGAAGTATTTATTGAAGATGAAATATATTCCTATTTTAGGATGAGAACGAAAAAGACGCTCCATAATGTTAAGGCATATCACACTCCTTCAACAATTGTAGGGAAGGTGGCTAAAATTACTCGCTGTAAAAAACTTGTGTTAACACATTTTGTTCCAACACAATTTAATGAAAAGAAATTGATAGATGTTGTAACAAAAGATTTTGGGAAAAAACCTGTTATTGGAAAAGATCTTTTAAAAATAACAATTTAGTAGCGCAACTTATGAAAGACTTAATATTAACTGATGATAGCTCCAGAGAGTACATCGTTAAGGATCCAAAGCGTTTGTATGACCACTTAATAGAATATCATGCAACGAATGAAAAAGCTGATCATAGCGTTCATGAAGAAAACGGTTTTTATTTTACAGTTACTGAGGATTTGTTTAAAAAAGTTGAGAATTTTGTCTTAAATAATAAAATCTAACTCAATCAAATATGTAATTGAATCTTAGAATTAAGACGTATATTACGCCTGTTTAGGGCCCTTAGCTCAGTTGGTTAGAGCGCTCCGCTCATAACGGAGTGGTCCGGAGTGAGTAACACACAACAATCCTTATTTTCTCCCAATAACCTCCATCGTTTTTCCTGCACACACTTTTAATTCATGCAAATATTATACTTCATTGTGACTGAAGTGTGACAGTAATTTTTTAATTGGGTCCCATTTCTGAACAAGGGTTTTTTTTACCACCCCCGCCCCCCATAATTCCGGGATTGTTGTAACATCCATAAAGGGGCGTGCCGTTTGATGATTAATTCTCAACATTCCTCGTGGTTGGTGGTAAGATACAATGAAGTGAAGCGATACAAAGAAAAATATAAATTTAGGGACAAACTCAATGACGAGAAAGACTTTCCCAAAATAAAAAAGATTCCAAAGAATCTTGAAAAAAAGTGGGGCAAAGGAAAGTTTGTTCTACCCTCACCCTTGGAGGTTAATGCGTTGATGAAAAAAGTGCCAAAGGGGAAACTGACTACCATTAACGAACTGCGAAAAAAGCTGGCCCAAAAACATAAAACCACCACCGCTTGCCCCATAGTGACGGGTATCTTTGCCTGGATAACAGCTTTTGCGGCGGAAGAGGATGCGAGGGATGGCAAGAAACGCATAACCCCTTATTGGCGCACCCTGAAGTCCGATGGCAGGATTAATGAAAAGTATCCAGGCGGTCTTCCTTTGCAAAAAAGAATATTAACAAATGAGGGTTATAGAATTTTTTCTAAAGGAAAAAATTATTTTGTAGAAGACTTTACCACCAAGTTAACCAAACTATAAAATCTATTCCTTTCCCCTCAACATTCCTCGTGGTTGGTGGTAGGATAATAATAATGTAATGAAAAAAATTGAAACTACTAATAAGGAGAGACGTTATGTCAGAAACAAAGATATTCCGTAAAAAAGACCTCGACCTTGAGCCTGTGAACGGCATGAAAACCATCGGTTTGGTCAATGTATCGTTTTCCGATAAACTGGGAGCCGGGATTGGCGTTTTTGAAGATTGCTCTATACCTTGGCATATAACTTATGACGAGGTCATCTACATACTTGAGGGACAGTTCACGTTACAAGTCGGTGACAAAATATTCGAAGCCGGTCCTGGAGACGTGCTATGGGTGCCACGTAATACAGATATTGTTTATATAGCCAAAGAGCGAGTAACATTTTTCTACTCTGTACTACCTGCCGGCAATGCACCATCAACATCCAAACGTATTGATTATACTTCTATGTGAGGGAGTTTTTTTTAATTGGGTCCCATTTCTGAACAAGGGTTTTTTTTACTACCCCCACCCCCCATAATTCTAGGATTGCCTTAACATCCATAAATCATTAACTTATTATTATGAATAGTTTAGGGGTAAAGGCTTTATTAAATACAGTTAGTGAAGGTCTTAAAAACATATTTATGAAAAAAAATAAGTAAGATGAGTTATTTTGAATCTCTTGAAGTTATCATGATGCTCTCTGGCTCCTTTATGGCTTTAACATATAATATATTTAAGCCAGAGGATTCAACAACAGGAACTGTTTTTGCTCGCTGGAGTTGGCCCCACACTTTAAGCATAGCAGTTATTGGTTTTTATGCTTTTGTTTTTTATTCTGCTAAAGATGTCTACGAAGCCTCTATACCTTTTGTAATTAGTTTTGTGGTTGCTGTTTTTTTAATAAGGATATTGCGTTCAGCAGCACAATATTTTTCTGTCCTAATTATTTTTTTAGGCTTAATTTGGAAAATTTATCTAATTATTACTTAATAAAACTCTTTGCTTTTAACAAACTCAAGAATTTTTGCAACTTCCATAATTGTGCGTTGATAATTTTCTAATATTTTGTATACGCATCCCTAAATCATAGCGAGGTATCATTGAGTCGTATTTACAACTTACAGTACCAAGCAATGAAGAAGGACATCGATAAATACTTCGAGGAAAACAAGGAAGAGGTTAACAAAAGTTTTCTAAATCGTGGTTGTAGGATTACTGTCAAGGTCGATAGACTGGAGTGTTACCATAGTAATTCCATTCCCATGAACTTGGAGGACTTCAGCAACCGATACTATGAGCCGAAGGGTAAGTTGTCTAGCGAGACGGGCATTAGCGGCATACACGGAAGGGTTACTTGGGATAACCTAATTGTGAATGCCGACTACAGCACAACGAGGGACACCTACCTTGAGACAAAAGTGGAAATTTATCTTGATGTTTACAAGAAGGAGCAGCCGCGTCTTGGTGAAGTAGGAAGTTACAGTATTTTTAATAATCTGGGTGGAGCTAAGAGAATTATTTTCCATCTGGAT
>Ga0208640_1000317_pt1 | contig 21765 bp, 14 predicted proteins | sample ETNtaG_23_FD_185774 | JGI IMG/M metagenome (GOLD analysis project Ga0208640, IMG submission 185774) | Marine microbial and viral communities from oxygen minimum zone, Eastern Pacific Ocean - ETNP201310SV72 (SPAdes) (version 2) | ecosystem: Environmental > Aquatic > Marine > Oceanic ... | reverse complement strand
ACGATAGCGAATAAGCATATTCCCTGTTTTATTCAACATATAGTTAAATGCGCGGTGGCATAAAATGACAACTCTTTTTTCTGTGTTATTCATATAATTATTTATTCGGTAATTTGATTGTATTATTTGGCAATGTCTTCTCAATTTTGCCATAATAATTTAGCAATAAATTAACAAAATGATAAATAATTTACACTTTATTTCTTTTTCAAGATTAATACCGTTATGGTGCTTAACCATAATGATATCATGTACAGAGTCACTTACGGAACCTGAAGAGGAAATTGTAAAAACGACGGCCCTGGTTCCCCAAGGGGTTGGAAAATTCACATTTGATAAATACGCACCCCTATCGGATATGCCAATCACTGTCCATACATATCTCCCAGATTCAACAATTAAAGATATTACTATTATATTTGTGATGCATGGCGCCAGTCGAAATGGCTCAAATTATTGCATCGATTGGGTTGAACCGGCACGGGAGTACAATTTTTTAGTTGTATGTCCTGAATTTGATGAAACTAAATTTCCTGGATCAGCTGGATATAACTTAGGTGGCATGTATGACGATGGTGTCCTCGTGGATTCGGCGAAGTGGACCTTTGCTATCATTGAACCTATATTTACATATTTGAAATCCGAAAAGGTTACTACTTTCGAAACATATGGAATTTATGGCCATTCCGCCGGCTCGCAATTTGTTCACCGATATGCCTTATTTACCCATCCGACAAATGCAAAAATATTTGTTGCCGCCAATGCGGGATGGTACACCATGACAGATTTTACCGAGGCATTTCCATACGGATTTCAAAACTCACCCATGACAGAAGAAATTATTAAAGGAAAATTTGGACTGGATTTAGTAATTCTTTTAGGAGAAAATGATACTGATCCAAATGCTTCTTCTCTCAGAAAAACCGAAGAAGCTATGCGCCAGGGAGAACACCGTTTTGAAAGGGGAAATACTTTTTACGCCAAGGCCAAATCAATGGCAAATTCCTTGGAAACAGAATTTAACTGGACTAAAGTTACAGTACCGGAAGTAGGCCACTCTAACTTTGAGATGGCACCTGCCGCGGCTAAATTATTTTATGATACATTGAAAAATTAATTACTCAAGTTACGCTTTAAGTGTCTTGTGTAATATATATATATTGTTGACACAAACGCTGATGAAAATTTTGACCATGTAGTTTGATTCTCCCGTATCCCTGGTTTAGGGGCCTCCACCTGAATTGCACTGATCATTCCTCCGTTCTTCGATCCGTGGCGGACCGTATTATATCCACCAGAAAAATAGCGCATACCGTCAGGCCCGGGATCATTCACACTTGGGACACTTTTAAACCCTAGGCTATCTAATATTGCCCCGAAGCTGTTTGCCCCTCTTAGTACCTCAATAAATGAAGAGGAGGAGGAATCCACGAGGGCCCGGATGCTGGTTTCATTCTTAAAGCTATTGGTATTCAAAACCGCATCTGATAAATCTAATTCACTTCCAGATAGTAAATATCCCAACCAATTTCTGAGATCATAGAATCCATCGGGATTCCTTCCATGGCCGTGCATATCAAAGAATAGGCCACTCCCATAATCCGTCTCAATCTTCTTTTTTGCTATACCAATATAATGATGATACTCCTGCCAAGCCCGCAGGGCATACTTATCATCCTGAGCCGCTTCTACACTGTCGCGGTTTGCATCCAATTTTGTCCGTTTCAATCGACAGAGGATCACGTGAGGCCGACCGCCAAACCTTGCGACCATTGTATCCATAACGGTCTTGGTTAATTCGTATGTATTATCATCTGTTACGGTTGTGCCATAAGTCCGGTCAGGAATTTCATCAGGTGTAAGTCTGCCACCGTGGGGCGCTGATAGAATTATAGGTAAATCTCCTGCGTAGTATTCAACATATTTCTCCCTGCCATAATAAACGGAATCGGGATAATAAGGTCCGTCGTACCCGAGGGATGGGAAAGTATCCTGTTTGGTTGTGGTGTCTTGGGGAACAACGGTCTCGTCAGGTGTCTTTTCTGAATCCTCACATCCAATGATGACCGTAACGGGCAAAATTATAATGAGAAAAAGCCACCTTTGTCTTGAAAATGTCATCACGTTATGCAAATAAGCTCACGGTTGTAAATACAATAAATATCCCAATGATATTCAGCAGAAGCCCAGCACGGAGCATTTGCTTCTGTTTAATATATCCAGTACCGTAAACCAATGCATTCGGCGGGGTAGCTACGGGCAACATGAAGGCACAAGTAGCCGCAACACCAATGCCAAATACAAGGGCATAGGTCATGGCAGGACTAAATTGATCCGCCAATGCCATCATGACCGGAATCAAGATCGCTGCTGATCCCGTATTGGATGCTAATTCTGTCAAGAAAATCATAAAACCAATACAGACCATGATGATCAACCATTCCGGCGCACCTGCAATGGAATCAAGAATGGCAGTGGCCAACCATTTTGTTGTGCCTGTTTTCGTCAGGATAACAGATAAACAAAGGCCGCCACCGAATAAGAGCAGTATACCCCATTGAATTTTATCTTCCAATTCTTTCCATGATATTAAACCAAGGGCCGGTGCCAAAGCGGTAATCAGAATTGCGATCATGCGATCGAACTGAATTACCCCAACCCATTGATTAAATTTACTGGAGAATATCCAGCATATCACCGTAAATAAAAATAATACCACACTGCCCTTTGCTTGAGGAGACCAATTCATTTTTTCATCGGAATTTTGCAATCGATTTAATTGGGCATCTGGTTCGGGATGAATGACCAACCGAAGGGCAATAATGACAAAGGGAAACATCATTACTGTAGAAGGGAATCCCACTTTGAACCATGTGAAAAAGTCAATATCCAATGCAGCCACAGCTATCCCGTTTGGAGGCGATCCTACAGCTGTAGCTAATCCGCCGATATTGGCAGCATATGCTGTCCCCAATACAATAAACGTTCGCATTCTAGGAAATCGGTCATCGACCAATGCTAAAGCAATAGGCAACATCATGGCCGTCGTTGCTGTATTACTCATCCACATGGATAAAAAACTGACCACAGCAAAAAATCCTATGGTAGATAGCCACAGTCTACCCTGCCCTAAGTTGATCACATATTGGGCCAACCATTTATCGATCCGGTATTTATTCAATAATGCGGCAAGGGTAAAACCACCCATGAAAAGGAAAATGATCGTGTTTGAAAATGGCGCCATAGCTGCTTTTGGTTCTAGGATTCCGAAAAAATATGCTAAGACCGGTACCAGCAAGGCCGTCACCGGTAAAGGGACAATCTCCGTCATCCATAAACCGGCACAAATCAACAATATCACAATCCCCTTCTGTGTTATGGATGCGTCAACAATATTATTTCCGACCAGGAAGCTCACGGTACCCCATGCGAGAATGATCATCAGTTTTTTAACCAAAGAAAGATCAGACATTCGTATTTCTACTCGCCTTTCATTTCATTCCAGGATCGCTGGAGCCGAGCGAATCGATCGCGGTGGGTTTTGGTTGGAAGGAGAAATGATCCCTGGCGGACACCCCCACCTTGGAGATCTGCTCCCAAGCGCATAGCACTTGACCGTACCCCATTCACTTTTTTCTGTTTTGCCTGCACCGCTTTCAGTTTTTCATCTTCTTCATCCAAAGATTTTTTCAATGTATCAATTTCCGATTTTAAATTTTCATTTAATGCATAAGCTGCTTCATGCATTGCCATCACATTTAGAAGGAATTTCTCCCTTTGCCGATAATCCCCCAATTTTATGTTCAGCAGAGGATCTGGGTTCACCCGAATGCTCTGTTCTGAATAATGATCACCAGCTATCACTGAAACGGTGTAAACGCCGGGAGAAACGGACGGACCTTCAGGATCGAGGCTTTGGGCGGGCCGGGGAAAAATATCTTCCGGCTTTGGCTTAACCAAACCTTCTGTCATCTTATCATTTTTTTTGAATGAAGGCGGTGAATGTTTCAAATCCCAAACCATACGCTGGATCACACCTTTTTCCACAGCAACATTATACCTGCGGATAATTTCATCCTTCCTACGTTTAACGGTAACCATGACTGAATCAGTATTTGCATTCACCACGAAACTGATTATGGCCCCATAGTGACGATTCTCCCCAGCCCATTCTTCCTGTGCGCGGTAAGACGTATCTTTCCAATATTCAAACAAAGATGTAGGACTAACCGAAAAAACATGGACCGGTTTGCCGGTTGCATGACGCCATTCAGCCAAAGGAGTTGTATCATCCAGTATCCAGAAACTTCTGCCGTGGGTCCCCAGAACAAGATCCTTCTCACGGGGATGGATGAGCATATCATCATATAAGGTCGTTGGCAGATTGGATTTAAAATTGACCCAATTCTCTCCTGAGTTGAATGAAACAAAAACTGCATGCTCAGTTCCTAATATTAGAACTGAAGGATCATCGGGATGTTCAATGATCACATTTACCGATCCCAATGGAAGACCATTGGTGAGCTTTATCCAAGATTTCCCATAGTCTTCTGTCCGGTAAACATAGGGCTTCCAATCTCCTTCACGGTGGCGGTCAAAGGTTGCATAGGCTAAACTTCTTTTTCTCCCGGACGCCAATACCCTGCTCACATAGGATCCCGTTGGAAGATCGCTGATATTCTTACTTACTTCATTCCATTTTCTACCCCCGTCCCTTGAAACCTGCACATTGCCGTCATCTGTGCCAACCCAGAGCACGTTGTGCCATAATGGTGATTCAGAAATGGTAGTGATTTCACCATAGGATGAGGTGCCATCATTTTTGGAAATTTTAATATCCTCGCCGAGGACATCCATGATCTTTAGTGAATCTCGGTTCGTATTTGTTGAAAGGTCTTTTGACTGTTCCCATGAAAGTCCCCGGTCATCACTAATGAACAGTCTATTCCCGCCTAAGAATACTTTTTTGGAACTGTGTTTGGATATGGCCAGGGGGGTGACCCAATCGAAACGGTACTTTTCATCAGGATCTTCCGGGAATGGTTTAAGGCCTAACATATTCCCAGTTTTCCTATCGATTCGAATTATATTCCCGTTTTGGGAAGCATTATAAAGAATGTCCGAATTGGGATCTGGCTGCTGATACATACCATCCCCGAATCCGACCTGCTTCCAATCATCAGCCAGGATGCCCAGCCAATGGCGGGTTGTGCTGGGACCCATCCAGGAATGGTTATCCTGCATACCACCGTAAATATTGTAAGGAACATCCATATCCACTCCAATTCCATAAAATTGACCAATGGGTATATTGTTCAGGCGATTATAGGTCTTACCCCTATCCCAGCTTTCATGGAGTCCCGCATCTCCGGCCAGGAAGAAATGGTTTGAATTCTTAGGATTGATCCACATGGTATGATGGTCACTGTGGACACCTACATCATAAGTGGGACGCGTGGGCATTTGGTGGAATGTTTTGCCCTTATCCTCCGTACGGTAAAATTCTGTGGCCAGCATATAGACAATATCATCATTCCGGGGATCCACGTGGATGTGGCTGTAATACATGGGGCGGGGATTCAGTTTGTTCATCTTTTCCCATGATACACCTCCGTCCCCACTACGGTAAAACCCACTTGAATCAGCATGTTCCACAGTAGCATAGATCACATTAGATCGGGTTTGGGAGGCGGCCAGACCGATTCGCCCCAAATCACCGGGGGGCAATCCTTTTGTCAATTCTTTCCATGTTTTTCCCCCGTCTGTTGTTTTATAGATCCCACTTCCCGGTCCACCCCCGTTAAAGCCCCATACAGTTCGCATTCTCTGGTAAGCGGCGGCATATAGAACATTGGGATTGTTTTTATCTATAGCCAAATCCACCACCCCTGTCATACCATCAATAGACAGGACCTTCTGCCAACTTTTCCCCCCATTCGACGTTTTATACACACCCCGTTCTTCAGACTCCTTCCAAAGGTTGCCCAAGGCCGCTACAAAAAGGATATTGGAATTTTTCGGATGGACGATCACTTTCCCGATATGGTAGGTCTTTTCTAGCCCGATTGATGTCCATGTTTCCCCCATATCCGTTGATTTATACATCCCATTCCCCCAGGATGTACTCTGGCGGTTTTGCTGCTCTCCGGTTCCGGCATAAATTATATTAGGATTAGATGGTGAAATTGCCAAATCGCCAAAGGTGGAAACAGCCTGATCATCAAAGACCGGTTTCCAGGTAGTTCCTTTATTGCTTGATTTCCAGATCCCACCGGAAGCGGATGCAATAAAAACAACCGTAGGATTATCAGATAACGTTTCAACATCATGAATTCGCCCCCCCGTGACGGAGGGTCCAATATTGCGGAACACCAATTGACTCAGTTGATCAGTCGTAATTGATTGGCTCGTTAAACCAACGACAAGAACAAAATGAATTACATATTTTTTCATAGTAGGCCTTTGTTATTTTAAGGTTATATAAAGCAAAAAGCCTCCAAATAAATGAAGGCTTTTTACTTTTAACGATCTACAACTATTGGAGAGCAGAGGTCGCTATTTATTTACGGCCGTCTTGGCATATAAACCTGGATCGGTAGGTGCATTCGAATTAGATAATAGTTCAACTTCAGCCCATTGTATACGCTCAACGTGCTGAGAGGCTGCTGCCGTATTTAATGGGAAAGGAGGGATTAGTGCTGTTTCACCTGCACCGCGGAGACGTCGATGGTCATTGAACGGCATAAAGGAACCGAAACCGGACACGTAGCGTTCTTCAATGATTTCACGAAGCAGTGCATTTTCTTTGGACACACCATCTGCATTTTCCATTCCACCTGAAGCAAAATCAGCTTCAACATATGCATCATACATATAATTCGCATCATCATCAAAATTAGCATTGAGACGTCCACCACCGGCAAGCCAAGCCCTGTATGTATTCAATGCCGATAGCCCTGATGCAAATCCGGATCTTGCTGAAGCTTCAGCTTTAATTAATTGATTTTCGCTATAGGTTGCAATGGGTTGTGGCTCATATTGTTCAATTACACCTTTATTCCCACTGCCAGTACTTTCATCAATTGTATAGTATCCATGTCTCGCTGTTTCATTGGTTTTAGTATTGCCGCGATATTTGGCATTTGAAGGATCTAGTATTTCCAATAGGAAACTTCCATCATTTCCAAGATCGCCTGTACGGGAGCCTTCCAAGATGGTATAAAACAGGTTTTTATCACCTTGACTGATTGCACCATCACCACGCGGTATATACATCATATCACCCGCTGAAGAAGAGATCCCATTCCCCGCTGCAGCTAAAGCACCAGCATAATCCTTCTGGGCCAGAGCATACCGTGCTTTAAGTGTGTAGGCAGCGGCAATCCACTTATCTTTATCTCCATTGAAATAAATATCGAAAGATTCTTTCCGAGTTGTTGCTGCACTTAAATCAGAGATTGCACCATCCAGCAAGGTTGACAATGCAGCCAATACTTCTTTTTGGCCATCAAATTTGGGGTCCGATACATCATCTTTGCCAATTTCTGAATATGGTACATCACCCGTCAATAATGCCAGAGTCCCAATCGCATTGGCTTCTACAACTTTTGATATTCCTACCAATAGTTTATCATCTGCCGCAGCCTCCTGAATATGCCTTGCGTTTGTTACTACACCAATATAAGCACTATTCCATTCTCCATTGGTTTCAACCGTTGAGAGCGCATATCCATAAATATTGGAATACAACGATGTAAATCCAATCAACTGCCCAGAATACATTCCACATATGCGATTTATGTGAGATACCTGAACAATGGCATTCGCAAGCTGTGCACCATTCAAAAATAGTTTTGGATCAACATCAGCCAGTGTGATTTCATTGGGATTATCATTGATTGTTTTATCCACATCACACCCAGTAACAACCAGTGCGAATAAAGTGAAAGAAGCGATAATTCGTTTCATGATACTAAACCTTTTAATTTGCGTTTTCATTATTATACCCTCCGCTTAGAAGTTAGCCGAAACGGAGAACAACCATGACTTCGTGACCGGATTAGAAAAATATTCTAATCCAGATCCAGTCTGAATACCACCCACATTCACTCCGGGATCAACACCCACTAAGTCCTTATACCAGGCGAATAAGTTTCGACCAGTAACCATTACTGTAAGATTACTTAAGCCCGTCATATCCGTCAGCGCATCTGATGAGTGAAAATAAGAAAGTGACAACTCTCTTATACGTGAGTATGTGGCATCTTTAATTGAAAAGTTGTAAGCCTGGTTATCTCCAAATCCGCCACCTATTCCATGACGAAACCATGCTTCATCAAGTAGCACATCGCCGCCGCCAAAGTCTTCGATAAATCCTCTTACTGTGGTACCTGCAGGAATAGTGTTTCCATCCACATTTTTAAGATCTTTTGTAAGGGTCACTTCATTGTCCGTATCCTTAGTGGTACCAAAGCGTCTGAGTACCCATAAAGTACGGGGTGAGTATTCACCGCCCTCAGAATGCTCAAAGAGCATATTAACAGTGAAGTCATTCCAGCGAGCAGTCATGCCCAAAGTTCCCCGCCAGTCTGGATTGGGATTACCCAAAATTATCTTTCCTGATGTGATTTGAGGAAATCCATTATCATCTAATTTGAATGTACCATCCTCATTAGTTTGTGAGCCGATTCCCCAGAGAGAACCAATCGGGTAGCCTACTCTAGCTATTGATTGCACAGAACCTGAACCAAGGTTCAATACATCAGTACCAGCCAGGTCAAGAACCTTATTTTCATTTTTTGCCCAATTGAATGTAAAGTCAAGGGCACTACTTCCCATATCCATAACATTCCAAGACCCATCAATCTCAAGGCCTTTATTCTCCATGCTAGCAGCATTGGCATATTGAGTATCATAGCCGTATGTTGGAGTAAGCGCAACACTAATCAGCATGTCATCAACTGTATTCGAATATGAAGTAAAACCGAGTGAAAACTTGTCATCCAAGAAACGGAAATCCGCGCCGATCTCAGTTTCAGTTTTTACTTCCGGTTTTAATTGATCGTTACCCTTATCATCATCCACACGATAGCCACCGCCCCATTGACCGACTGAAACAGGATCACTGTAAGAACTGTAACCGAATCCACTTTCGGCTAAGGTCTCAAAACGATGAGCCCCTGGCCTTACACCAACCTTACCCCACGCAACACGTATTTTTGCAAAACTGATAGCCCCCACACCACCGAGTAAATCTGTCAGCTGATAAGCCACATCAAATGCAGGATACGTGTAAGAATCACTGATTGTCGAATGGGTTTCATTCGCCATTGATACATTAACAAAAATTTGATCCAATGCATCAAGCGATAGGACACCATAGGCGCGCGTGGAGCGAATGAATAATCTATAATTAGATACTGCAGAGGCTTCTGCAGCCGTATTTACATTGGTCGTCCATTTATCGGTATTCACAAGAAACCCATCAATGAATGATGATGATCGGCTATAGGTACGATCGTTTAAATTCCAACCAGCAGTCGCCACCATGGACATGCTTGACCCTAATTCTACATTCTGGCGTGCAATTACGTCATAATTCGTTTCTCGGTTAGTAATACGAGCCATGTCAAAAGAACCAGCATTTCTAGCAGAACCAGCAGTTCCAGGGGGATAAAAACTTTCTCGGTTATCAGTAAATTGATCAAGACCGCCACGCAGTACAACTTCTGTTCCCGCAAAAGGTGTCAGATTCATTTCATTTGACATTATCAAGCGATTAACCCGTGTTTCATTTTTTTGCTCGTTAACAGTCCAATTTGGATTATTATAAATTGGATTTGTACTGGATCCACCTATATAGCGTCTATAAGCCCGATGACGATTAGTATATTCAGTACCACCACTAATGTATGTTCCTTTGTAATGCGTATTGTCAAAGTCAGGAGCGGTTCTTAATAGTCCCAACATTAGACCTGAAACGTTAGAACCCCTCTGAATACGGTTGGAACTACTATATGTATATCCAACTTTGGATGTCATTGAAATGTTGTTTGAAAGATTAAATTTTGTATTTAGTCTTACATTGTCTCGATCGTAAAAGGAATTTTTAATCATTCCGTCTTGACGTAAACGACTGTAACTAAAAAGATACGTTTTACTTAGATCACCACCAGAAATTTGGAAATCATCTTGAAGAAGTTTCCCTACACCAAAAATCGCGTTAAAGTTATTGTCAACAAAAAGATCTTTTGAGTTTTTCTGAGTGATCGTATACTGAGTAAAATCACCAACGTCAGATACGAAATAAGCTTTATTCTTATCGACCGCATCTTCACCACCGGCACGATCGGCAATTTTATCGCCCCAGGATTCAGCATGGGTAGTCCATACACCGTTACGTCCTTGGCCATAGGTAGTTTGCATTGGTATTCTTTCATGAATCTCATCAAATGACGACGTATGCTTATAGTTCATTTTCATTTTACCTGCAGCACCCTCTTTGGTTTGAATCACGATCACACCGTTTGCCGCCTTTGAACCCCATAGAGCAGCGGCTGATGCACCTTTAAGAACTTCGACTGATTTTATATCATTGGCATTAAGGTCATTCATTCTTGACTGTTGTGTCACGCCACCAAACCTAGATGAGTTTCCATAAATTTGGGAGTTATTTATTGGCATACCATCAACAACTACAAGCGGCTGACTGGTACCCGAAATTGTATTATTGCCACGTATTCTAATGGAAGAGCCAGAGGCCTGGGTCTCCACTTACAGCATTTACAATCACATTTGATGCCTTAGCTGATAAAGAATTCATTATCAAAGCCTCACCTGAACGTGTCATATCAGCCGGTGTTACAGAAACACTTGTGGACCCCTGCTTATCGCGATTCGTTTCAAACCCAAGTGCAGTTACACTAACAGCTTTAAAAGCGATGGCATCGAATGCTAAGGAAAAATTTTGAGTAACAGAACCACTTGTAGGTACATCAACACTGACTGACTGGCTTGTATGTCCAATATAAGAGGCCGTTAGGGTTACGGTATTCCCTCCCATGGTTCCACTGGATACGTCGATCCGATAGGTTCCATCTGTAACCGCTGCTGAACCAACTGAAGTACCGTCAATAAGAACATTTGCACCTACCAGCGCATTGCCGTTATTATCTGTTACCGTACCTTCGATGGATGACTGAGCGCTTGCTACCCCCATAATTACTGAAAATAGTAGTGATATTTTGATATGTCTATTCATTAGAATTACTCTCCTGTGATTTATTTAAATCTATACTCTTAAAATTTGGTTACGTCATTCATAATTATTTTGATGATAAAATGAAAGAACAACACTTCTGATTGAACCAATTATAATTATAATTATAGATAGTATGCAAACCTATTTTTATAATGTAAAATTATTTACAATATATAAAATTAAAGGCTTATTCTTTATTTTGAATTTGTTTAATATATTTATACACAGTGGGCCGTGTTACCGAAAGGGCCTCTCCAATAATCGCCACTGCTCCCCTTTTATTTAAATGTCCTCCCTTTACTAGATAGGCAATAACATTCACTTTATCTATTCGCGAGAATATTTTATTGGTTAGACCATGGCTCACCCGAAAATGATTAATGGCAATGTGGATATCTTCTTTTGTACTACCATAAAAAAACGCTTCTTTTTCTTTTATTGAGGTACTATCATCTGTCTGGGTGAAGAATGACAATACTTCTGAAAATTGATTAAAAACAGAAATATCATAGTTCAAACCCAGTGAACCGATAATCTCTTTATCGGAATTCCTAATGGTTAATGAGGAAGATTTCAATGGCTTACCATCAGGACTTTCATTTTTATAATTAATTACCTTTTCCGGAATTTTTCCTTTTATTTTTTTATAACCAATATCGGAAGTACCGCTCCCCACCGTTCTTCCTGTAATATGATTATTAAAAATAGCAATTATTGAATGTTCTGGGAATCGTAAATCATGGATAATCACTTCCAAATGGGGTTTAAACATTTCAGAAATAACTTCCCCCATTTTTACATAGTGTGATAGAATTTCACTATCTGTTAATATGTCTTTTTGAGCCATAAGAACTATTTTAATTACCCAATATCCACTAACTCTACATGGGATTCGTCGAGCTTTTCTATTTTGATATTCAATAAACCGTATATAATCGCTACAACAGGATTGATTAGATTAAAAAAGCAAAAAGGCAAATAGGCAAATGTAGCTACACCTAAAGAAGCTGACATATATGCTCCACATGTATTCCATGGAATCAGCGGAGAAGTAATTGTTCCCGCATCTTCTAATGTCCTGGATAAATTTCTTGGGTCTAAACGTCGACGGGCAAATTCAGCTCGGTACATGCGACCAGGGATCACAATTGCAATATATTGATCAGCAGCAATAATGTTTATGCCAATACAGGTAGTCACTGTTGCAATAATTAATGATCCTGTGGTTTTAACATAAGTCAAAATAGATTCTACAATTTTATCCAATAATCCAATTGTTTCTAATACGGCACCAAATGTTAAGGCACAAATGACCAACCAAATTGTATTTAACATGCTTATCATACCACCTCGGCTTAAAAGGTCATCCACCATGGGAACGCCACTCTCAAGGATAAAGCCAGAATGCAGTGCTGTCCACACACCAGAAATCATGGTTAATGGCCCAGACAATTCCGGTTGATTCACAAAATTTCGTACCACATCTGGTTGCAAGATAACAGCGAAAATCCCACCCAATAATGCTCCTATCATAATGGTAGGAAAAGCAGGCATTTTTTTAAATGCCAAAACAAATACAACAATCAATGGAATAAAAGAGAAAATGCTTACATTAAAGGTAGAATCAATTGTATTCTGAAGTAATTCAAATCCGCCTGCTTCACCCGTCACTTCTCCTCTTAATCCCATAATTAAAAACAATAACAGTGCAATACCTAGACTAGGGCCGGTTGTCCAAACCATATGGCGAATGTGGGTAAATAAATCCGTACCGGCTATGGCAGGAGCCAGATTGGTAGAATCAGATAATGGTGACATTTTATCTCCAAAATAAGCACCAGAGATCACCGCCCCTGCGGTGACAGGTCCCGATAACCCTAGACCGGCTGCAATTCCAATTAATGCCACACCCAGCGTTCCCGCTACTGTCCACGAGCTTCCAATGCTCAAAGCAGATAAGGCACAAATCACACAGGCTGCAAAATAAAAAATAGACGGCGATAATATTTCCAAACCATAGTAAATCATCGAAGGAACTGTCCCCGATATAATCCAGGTACCAATTAATGATCCCACAGCCAACAAAATCATGATAGCACCCATTCCCATGGAGATTCCTTTTACAATCCCTTTTTCTATTTCTCTCCAAACATATCCATTTTTTATGCCAACAATCGCTGCAATACATGCCCCAAGAAGCAATGCAATCTGGTTGGCACCAGAGGAGGATGCATCACCGTACAGATAAACGGATAAAGCCAACATAATGATCAAAGAAATAATCGGAATTAAGGCATCGACCATCGAGGGAATTTTATGCTTTGATGTCATTTAGTTCCTCTAAAATTGGGTTTTCGTTTTTCTACAAATGCACTGAGTCCTTCATTGGCTTCATCCGTGCCGAATAAATTACTGAATTTATTCACTTCAATTTTCAATCCCGCTTCGATTGTAGTCCCGATACCTCTACGAATACATTCCAGAGAGTGGGCGATGGCATTTGGACCATTTTTAAGAATCTGATCCCCAATTTCTGTACATTTATTCATCAATTCGTTCGGCGGAACTACATGATTCACTAAACCGATTGATTTCGCCTCTGATGCATTTATCATTCGACCCGTTGTAATAATTTCATTGGCAATACCAGTCCCAACCAATCGGGGTAATCGCTGTGTCCCACCCCAACCAGGAAGAATCCCCAACAATACTTCTGGTTGCCCAAAGACTGCCGTTTCACTGGCAACGCGGATATGACACGCCATGCTAATTTCACATCCTCCGCCAAGGGCAAACCCATTCACAGCAGCAATAATCGGTTTTGGTGAATTTTCGATCAGTACTGTCATTTGCTGACCCGTTTTGCCAAATTCGTAGGCATCCTTTGGGCTAATGGCTTGCATTCTTTTAATATCTGCACCAGCCACAAATGCTTTATCCCCAGATCCAGTTAGAATTATTACGCCAACATTATTATTATCAATACATGATTTAATCGCTGTAGATAAATCTTTTATTACCTCATTATTTATTGCATTTAGGGCATCAGGTCGATTAATGGTTAATACAGCTATTTGTTTAGATATATCAGTTAATATATAGGACATAAATTCCCTCTGCTATTTCCAAAAAGTACGACTGAATAAAACCATAATCGTAAATATTTCCAACCGACCCAAAAGCATACAAAACGTAAGCATCCATTTACCAATCGGATGAAGTAATGCATAATTATCTGTGGGGCCAAATTCACCTAACCCAGGACCAATATTTCCGATGGCCGAGGCAGCGGCGCCGATGGCCGATTCAAAATCTAAATTCAATGTGGTTAATACCAATGCTGTAAGCCCGAATATGGACATGTAAAATAAAAAGAACCCCAATGTATTTCTCACAACATCCTCACCAATATAGCGATCACCAATTCGTATGGGTATGATAGCACGAGAATGCAACATTCGCCTTGTTTCCGTAGCGGCATATTTAACCAATAAGATTATTCGAGCCACTTTCATACCGCCACCTGTGGACCCACCCATTCCACCTATAAACATGAGTATCAAAATTAAATACTGACTAAAATATGGCCAAATCTCATAATCAGCAGAACCGTATCCCGTGGTGGTTAAAATTGAAACACTATTGAATAACGATGCTAAAAAATTATCATGGTTCCATTCTCCCTGTGCAGATGCAACATTTAAGAATATAAATAAGGTAGCCATGACAATAATTCCAAGATAGGCTAAAAATTCTGGATCTTTTAAACAGAACTTCAGATTTCCTGTGAGAGATCGAAAATGAAGGGTAAAATTCACACCAGCAATAAACATAAATAATATAATAATATATTGAATAGCAGGGTTTCCATATGCTGCGATATTGGCATTTTGTGTACTGAAACCTCCCGTGGGCATGGTGGTAAAGGCATGACAGATCGCGTCAAACCCAGACATGCCACTAATACTTAATAATATGGCTTCTACTGCCGTTAAGCCTACATATACCATCCACAATATTTTGGCAGTCTCTTTTACGCGAGGACGAATTTTATCTGCGACGGGTCCGGGAACTTCCGCTTTGAATAACTGAACACCCCCCACCCCGAGTAAGGGTAAAATGGCAATGGTAAACACAATTATTCCCATGCCACCAATCCATTGGATAAAGGATCGCCAATACAAAATACCGTGTGGCAAACTTTCTATACCATTGGGAAGGTTCGGGAGTGTTTGAGGGTTTCCAATAATTGACGCGCCTGTGGTCGTAACACCAGACATAGATTCAAACCAAGCATCAGTAAAGTTTGGAATGGCACCGGAGAGGTAAAATGGCAATGCACCGGCCAGTGCAACCAATATCCAAGCTAAAGTAACAATAGCAAATCCATCTTTACTATTTAGAGATCGATTTTTTCGTGTAAATACCCAAACCGGCAACCCAATAAATATACAAATCACCATTGATCGTAAATGCCCAACCAAATCGGGTTCATTATACCCCCAAGCAATGAGTGCTGGGACAACCATAGTTAACCCAGTCAGTACGAGCATGGCTGCCAGTATATTTAAAATTGTTTTAGAGTTCATTAGGCCTCAAAAAGCTTTCTTAATTTTGGTATTACCTTTGATTTTGCGAACACCAAAACCGTATCTTCCTCTGTTAACTGGGAAGATCCTCGTGCAATGGATAGGTGACCATGATGGTTAATGACACCCACAATACTATCTATGGGAAATTTTAAATCTTCTAAGGGCGCCTTTGTTACCTTACTTCCAGGTTCAGGATTAAATTCGATAACATCTACATCAATTTCATCGAATGTAGTAACGGATGTCTCTGTTTGATCACTAGTAATAAATCGTAAAATCGAATTTACAGTTGACATATTTTTGCTTAAAACAGCACCCACGCCAATTTCTTGAACAATGGGCATATACTCCGTTGTACTTACATGAATTACAGTTTGTTTAACGCCTAAATGGTGGGCCAGCATTCCAGAAAGTAAATTTGTTTGCTCACTTTCAGTCACAGCAATAAAACTGTCAGCATCTTGGATATTTTCTGCTTTTAAGATTTCCACATCCGTCCCATCGCCATAAAGTACCATTGTGTTTTTTAAATTAGCTGCAAGCCATTCAGCCTTATCTCTGCGCTCTTCAATCATTCTAACACTTATCTCATTTTCTAGCTCTTCAGCTACACTTCTACCAATTTTACTACCACCTAATATTATTATTGAATTGGTTTGCGTCGCTTCCTTTCCAACTAATTTCATGAGCGATTCAAGTCTTTCTGTCTTCACGATAAAATAAACAGTATCACATTCTTTGAATTCAAAATCAGCCCATGGTACATGGGAATCGGAATCTCTCAAAACAGTTATTATTCCAAATTTGTAATCCTTTTCTGACTCACAAAACGTCTTGACGGTTTTTCCAATAATTGGACTATTATTTTCCAATCGAATGCCGATCATCTGCATACGCCCACCTTCAAAATCCATAGCTTGGGTTGCATAAGAATGGCGAACCAATCGCACTATTTCTCGGCAAGCTTCTTTTTCTGGGTGTATAACAAGATCAATTCCAAATTTTTCCGGTTTTATTATTGAATCTCGAGTAGTGTATTGCTGATTTCTTAAACGGGCTATAATCTTTTTTGCGCCCAGTTCATGAGCTTGTTGAGATGCAATTAAATTGACTTCATCCACCCGTGTTAAGCATAAAACGTAATCAGCCTCCTGAACATTGGCTTCAGATAAATTTCGAGGGCTGGCACCATTTCCTTCTACGACGATGACATCGAGATTTTCTGCAGCGCGTTTACATTTTACAGGATCCACATCCACCGCAGTTATATCGTGATCTTCTTGACTCAATGCTTTGGCTACGTGAAAACCAACTTCACCCACGCCGATAATGACTATGCGCATAATTTTTCCTTTCCGGTAAAAGCTTGAATTTTAAGTATAATATTCAAAGGATTCCCATTCTTTCTTTAATTACTTTCACGCCGAATATCAGCACCTAGGGCTCTAAATTTTTCTTCAATTTTATCATAACCCCTGTCAATGTGATAAACACGACTAATGACAGATTGACCATCGGCCATTAACGCAGCAATCACCAATGAAGCACTCGCTCGAATATCTGTAGACATAACTTGTGCTCCCTTTAATTTATCAACACCACGAACAATGGCCACGTTATTTTCCATAGATATATTTGCGCCAAGCCGGTTTAACTCTGGCACATGGGAGAATCGATCATGATAAATGGTATCCCTAATAATACTTGAACCCGTCGCAGTAGACATGAGTGCAATCCACTGTGCCTGTAGATCGGTTGGGAATCCGGGATGCACATCAGTCATCATATCAACGGCTTTTAAACGATCGGTTTTTTCAATTGAAATCGTCTCGTCCCCCGAATGAATTGAACATCCTGCCTGTTCCAGCTTTTGCAACACGATAGATAAATGATCTGGGAAAACATTGGTTAGGGTAATTCGTCCTAAAGTTGCACCGGCTATTAGAAATGTGCCAGCCTCAATCATGTCGGGAATTATCTTGATTTCAACAGGCATTAAGGAATCCACACCATGTATGGTCAACTCATGCGTTCCAACACCTTCGATGTCGGCACCCATTTTATTTAATACATTACATAACTGCACAATATGAGGTTCCTGTGCTGCATTGGTGATTTGGGTTATTCCACTGGCTAAAACAGCCGCCATAACAATATTGCCAGTAGCGCCTACAGATGGTATCTCAAAATGAATTTTCGCACCTATTAATTTTTTCACCCGGGCAATTATGTACCCTTCTTCCAAAATGATTTCTGCCCCAAGTTTCTCAAATCCTTTTAAATGGTAATCAACCGGTCGAGGTCCCCATGCACAACCGCCTGGGAGCGAAACACGTGCCTCACCAAATCGGGCTAATAATGGACCCATAACGTAAAAAGAAGCCCGCATGGTTTTTACTAAATCATATGGGGCTTCAAATGAATTTACTTTTGATGCATCAATTGTTAATAATTTTTCATGAAAATCCGTTTCTGCCCCAATCATATTTAATAACTGGATCATCGTTCGTGTATCTGATAAATCGGGTACGTGGCTGAGTGTAGATTTTCCATTGGCCAATAGTGCAGCCGCCATTATTGGTAAAACTGCATTTTTAGCACCGCCTATTTCAATGGTACCATTGAGACTATTCCCGCCATTAATAATGAATTTATCCACGTGCTTGATCCATAAATTGTTGAGCGGAAGTTATTCCTTCTTTTGTCACAGTATCACCACTAAATAACTTTGCAATTGCTGTTAATTTTTCTTCATGGTTTAGGTATCTGGCATTCACTGACGTTTTATCTTCCTTCATTGTTTTATTTATGTATAAATGATGATCTGCTCTGGAAGCGATTTGCGGTAAATGGGTAATACAGATAACCTGTTTATCCGTACTTAATTTTTCTAATGCTTCGCTCACTTTCTCCGCTGCTTGTCCAGAGATTCCTGAATCGATTTCATCAAATATTAACGTCTCAACTGGATCATATTTCTTCAAAACAGATTTAATTCCCAACATGATTCTGGAGACTTCACCGCCAGATGCAATTTTTGTTATTGGTTTTGGTACTTCCCCAGGATTGGCGCTGAGAAAAAACTCAACCTGATCATAACCTTTTGATCCATACCTTACTGGATTACCATCAAATATAATGGCGCTACTTTTTTCAAATTTCTGATCCATTCTAACTTCAAATTTTGCACCCGGCATATTGAGTTGAACCATTTCATCTTCAATTTCAGTTGCGATTTTTGTTGAATATTTATCTCGAATAGAATTGAGTTCATCCGCAAATTTTTGGTAACGATTAATTAAATGGGTTTTCTCTGATTCCAAATTCGAAATAGCAACATCAATACCAGACAATTCCTCTAATTCTATTTTCGATTCCTGAATATAATTTTGAACCTGTTCAATTGATCCACCATATTTCCGTTTTAAACTTTCAATGGCTTGCAATCGTTCTTCCACTTCTTGTAACTGACTTGGGTCCAGTTCTAATGAATCAATATGTTGGATTAAATCACTGGATGCATCCTGAATAGTTACCGAAGCTTGTTGAATGGATTCCATATACGGATTCAAAGTATCGTCATATTTTGATAATCGATTTAGTTCATCAACTGCCGACGCAAGTTGGCGATAAATAGAATGATCATTCTCTATTAATGATTGATTTAATCTTTGAACAGTTGATACCAATTCTTCAACATGATTTAATCGTTTAAATACTTTTCCCAAATTTATATCTTCATCAATTTGTGGATCAATTGACTGGATTTCCTGAATTTGAAATTGAAGCAACTCTTTTTGGTTCTCCGCACCTTTTTGTCTCTCAATCAACAGATCTAACTCTTTCATTGTATGAACCAAATCCAAATAAGTGTCCTGAATTGTTTGAACTAAATTATCAGAATCACAAAAACTATCTAAAAAATCAATATGTGTCGCCGCATTCATAATGTATTGTTGTTCATGCTGTCCATGGAAATCTGCTAACGTTGAAACAGTATCTCGATAAATTTGCTCAGCGATTGGTTCATCATCGATAAATGATCGAATTCGACCTCCTTTACTGATTAATCTTCTCATTATTGTCTCTTGACCATCTATTGTTAATTCAACTTCAACAATAGCTTTTTCTTCACCGCTTCTGACATCCATTTTATCTCCATTGGCACCTAAGGTAATCCCCAGAGATTTAAGAATAATTGATTTCCCTGCTCCCGTCTCTCCAGTAATAACTGTCAGTCCATTTTTCAATGGTAGAGATAACTCATTAATGATTGCAAAGTTTTTGATAAATAGGCGTTGAATCATTCTTTATTTCCTAACACAAGTAATGAACCAATACTCACCCCAATCGTATCGGCTAACACATCCCATCCACTTGAGAATCGACCTGAAATAAATGATTGAAGATATTCATCCAAACCACCAAATACAATTCCAAGAGGAATCACAACCAATAGGGTCCGATAAGAAATAGAATTCATACTTTTCATGGCTAAAATGCCTAAAATAAAATATTCAACAAGGTGAATCAATTTATCCCAATTAAGCAACCATGTCTTTGGCATACTCTGGGCAGGCACACTAGATACACTCAATATGAGGATCATATATGCCACCATTAATATTCGAAATGTTTTATGATTCATAATCTCGAAAAGTCGATCCTATTTGACTCAATAAGTCACTGGCAATCATTCCACGCTGACTATTCATTTCTGTCCATTTGTCTGCGGCCCTACCATGTATAAATATTCCCAATTTTGCTGCTTCGATAGTACCAAACCCCTGAGCCATAAATGAAGCAATTATTCCAGTTAACACATCGCCGGTTCCAGCTGTAGCTAGGCCCGGATTCCCGGTAGAATTAACAGCGCCTTGACCTTGCCATGCAACCAAAGAAGGTGCAAATTTTGCAACCAAAATACCAGGTAATTTTGCCATAATTTTTTCAATCGTACCCGGAAGGTCTTTTTGAATGAATTCAGTAGGAATATCCATCAATTGACTTAGTTCCCCAATATGAGGTGTAATAACGAAATCTGATTTAATATTCTGAAATAACTCTATATTTCTATAGAATGGTCTTAAACCATCGGCATCAATTACCATAGGCTTTTCAATTGTTTTTATCAATGACTCAACCAATTCATGGGTACGATTATCCTGTCCCAATCCAGGTCCAATCGCAACCACATCACACCAATCAACACAATTCATAATTGTGTCATAATTCAGTTGAGTGAAAATACCTGACCCCTCGTCAGGGCAAGGTATCGTCATCCCTTCAGTAATCTTTGCTTCATAAATAGAATTCAATGAAGCGGGAGCACAGGTAATCGTTAAACCGGCACCGCATCTCAATGCCGCCATTGTCGTCATATATGCAGCGCCTGTCATTCCAATTGATCCTGCCACAAATAAAACCTTCCCTTGGACGTGCTTATGGGTAGTTTTCGCTAATGGCTTTAAAATCGCTCGAATTTCTTTCTCTGAAATAACAGACCATAATCGACCATCTAATTCATCAATAATATCTGGAAAACCAATATCTACTGAATGAATGTGACCCGAAAAACTTTTACCCGGTTCAATGGACATACCCAATTTTGAATATCCCATTGATACGGTATCATCGGCATTTACAGCATGGGGATCAGCAATACCAGTTGTGGCATCCACACCAGAAGGAATGTCCACTGATACGATTAGTTTGCACGTATTTATCCATTCAATCCATGGTAATGTTTCATCTCTAATACTTCCTGAAAAGCCTGTGCCCAATACAGCATCAACCATGAGGTCGAATTTAGGTTTTGTTGAAGGAATATGATTGTTGTAAAATATTTGAAGACCATTTTTCTGGCACCGATCAGAATATATTAATGCATCCCCATCAATGGCATTTTTCTCT
>Ga0208640_1000306_pt1 | contig 22303 bp, 20 predicted proteins | sample ETNtaG_23_FD_185774 | JGI IMG/M metagenome (GOLD analysis project Ga0208640, IMG submission 185774) | Marine microbial and viral communities from oxygen minimum zone, Eastern Pacific Ocean - ETNP201310SV72 (SPAdes) (version 2) | ecosystem: Environmental > Aquatic > Marine > Oceanic ... | reverse complement strand
TTTACTTGCCATTTCTAATAATCGATTCAGTTCCTTATTTGATAAAATTCTATCTCTTCCTGAAGGTTCGCTTGGCTTTGTTACTAATGAAACAGGATTGAATTGCAAAGGTAAACTCAATTCCTTTTTACCAATGTTATATGCCCTTGAGATTATGCCTAAGTATTTTTTTACGGTAGATAGTGATTTACCAATGTTAAGTTTTTCATCTCTAAATTCAGCTATATGCCTGCTGTTTAATTTTAACAAAGTAATGTTTCCTATGCTTTGTCTACATAATAAATTTACTTCATATTGAAATTGCTTGGGTCTTCTTGTTTTTGATTTGTATTTATCATGATACAATTTTAACAAGTCCTTTAACTTCATGGTTGCTAAACAGGATGTGTCTTGAAAACTATTACTTTCTAGTTGTGTCTTTGTTTTTAACGCCCACTTTTGAGCTTCTTGTTTCTTGATAAAAGTTTTAGCTATTCGGTAACCTTTATAATTGATTAGACATTGCCATTTATTGTTTCTTTTCCTTAAGTGCATTTTCTCCTCCGTTTTAAATGCTGTCGACGACACAGCGACGACAACGGTTAACTTTGAGAAAATTTCTCTCGGAATTTATGTAGGGATTCTATCGGAATATGGCGGAGAGAGTGGGATTCGAACCCACGATACCTTTAACAGTATACACGCTTTCCAAGCGTGCGCCTTAAACCACTCGGCCATCTCTCCGAAACATAAATAATGCAAAGTAATAACCGGATCAGGACCGTAAGATTGTTACCATCGTAAATAGAGTATAAAACAAAAGAATTTAGACATGAAGCATTAAGTAACCGCAGATTATCGTCACATCATTGAATTAATGTAATATTTTAAGAATTATTTAATTTTTGCCCTATACCAAGATTTCTTTCCAATAATAGAATTATAAAGTCCTGAAAATCTCATCAAGTAAATTTTTTTTTTAATAGAATTAAAAGTTAATGTAAAAAACAAAAATTTAATTATTGACGTTATCAGTTTTTTGTATGTTTTTTTCAGAGCGAAAAAGTAACCATAATGCTTCTTATTAAAATAAAATGTAGACCACATCAAATGCCAATTTCTCGAAAATTCTACTTCATTAAAAAATCTATCATTAACTGCTTTTGCTCCAAGATGTCTGATTTTTGCTTTTCTAGAAACATAAATTTTTTTTCCTAAATTCTTAATTCTTTTACATAAATCAATATCATCAAAATACATAAAAATATTTTCATCGAAAAAACCAATATTTTTTAATTCAGTTTTATCCAATAAAAGGGCACAACCTTGTATATAATCAACCTCAAAAAAATCTGAAGTTGTGTTTAAAGTTTTTTTATATGATCCATAATTTTTTGTTAAGCCAAAACCTTCTTTCAATTCATTATTTGCTAAGGTAGGAGCTAATATCGTAAAATTTTTGATTTCATTTAAAACTCTATCTAACTCTTCCAAAGTACCATTTTGTAAACGAACATCTGGATTTAATATAAAAACTAATCTTGTTTTTGATAATTTTATTCCAAGGTTATTTCCAAAGCAATACCCTTCGTTTTTTTCCATTATTTCGCATTTAACATTGGGATATCTTTTTTCAATTTTTTCTTGAAAATTTTTTTTTCCTGAATTTTCAATTATTATTATCGGATAGTTATTTGGGATTGATGATAAACAATCGTCAATTATTTTATCACTTTCATAAGTGACTATAACAAATGTTAGATTATTTTTTATGTCCACATTAATTTTGTTAGTTTATTCACCTTGCGTCGATTAGTTTGTTATATTCATTATATTTTCCATTTCATCTTTTAAATGATTGTCAATATAAATACTTGAAACACCTATTCTTGAAAAAAGAAAATAATCTTTGGAATTCATAAGATTTTGTATTGTGTTATTTATAATATCTTTAATATCGTACCTGTTTTCCTCTATACATATCATTTTTGGTCGAATTTTATTTAAATTAAGATTTGATACAACTTTGTAATCGGAGCCTTCAACGTCTATATTTAAGAAATCAATATGATTAATATTTAATTTGTCCAAAAGTGTTTGTAATTTAAAGGCATTTATTTTAATTTTTTTCAAATTAGTTCCACTATTTTCTAAAGTGTTCTGTTGATTAATCATGCCATTTTCAAAAAAATGAGTTTCTCCATCAAAATTAGTTACTGCTGCATGGATATTGTAATCCTTAGGTCTAGCCAACTTGAATAGATCAATGGAAACTTTACTCAAATCAACATTCAAACCTCTCCAGCCCTTTTTATATAAATAATATGTTAATGAACCTTTTATTGGATGATAACATCCAATATCAACATAAAATCCATCATTTTTTTTTCTAAAAAACCTATTTATAAGTATATCTTCTCCAAATTCTCCAAAATAATTTCCTTTTCCCTTATTTTTAATTAGTTTTAATATTTTATAAAAATAGTAGCTTAGTGGATTATTAATTAAAAATTTTTTTATTTTTAATTCAGTAGTTTTGAATTTGGGCATTTATTTTAATAGCAAGAAGCTTTATTATAAATCGAATTAAATAATTACTCTATAACAATTGATTATTGAATTTTTTCAGTATGTACTGCTTCTCTCCATATCTACAAAAACTAGGGGCCAATCAATGCTGTTCGTGTATTTCTTAAACCAAAAAGACAAATACCTTTCGGCCAAATAAGCGTATATCCTTTTGTTATATCCTTTAAGTTTTTTAAATCCAATAATTTTCTCACAATTGTCTAGCCAGCTAAAAAGATCAGAAAACCACCTATTGGCAATATTTGGTTTGGATATGAATACTATATGAGGATTATAACTTATTGAATTGTACATAAATTTTTTAAAATCTTCTTTGTCTTTTGAGTGCATAACATCAATTGCTAAATCAATATTGCCATATCCATGACTCATATCAAAATGAAGTTTTGTTGTTTGTTTTTTTTTATCAAAAATTATAGATGGATCTCTTAACAAATTTTTGTAACCATGTTTAATAATTTTCATAAATTTAACACCGCTTACACCAATAGGTTCACAAATTATTGCATCAAATTGTTTACATTCTTTAGGAATTTTATAAAGAAATTTATCTTTGATATTTTCATTTATTTTTAAGTTTAGATCTTCTTTTTTTTGCAGCCAAAATCTTCTTTTTTGACAGAATCCAATCCATGTCTCTTCGGAATAATTATTTAATAAATTTTTCCAGAACCAGTAATGAAAAGTTAATTCAGAGTAATATTCTTCTTTGTAAAAAATATTTTCACCTGTATTGCAGGTTATATAATTGGATGGAAAATTATTTTTCCCCACAGCAGCCAATTTATATTTGATATCATTAAAAAAATTAAAATGTTTATCAGTAACACAAAATATTTCTAAATCTTTATCCATAATGTTTATTTTTTTTTAATTAATGCAATTTCGTTTGTATTTCCCTTGAATATCTTTATAAAAGCATAATTTTCTAGGAAATATCTTTTATCATTTTCCGAAATATATTTTGAATTAAATTCTTTTTGTTCAATAATCGATAATAAAATATTTTTTAATGTTGGTTTTTCATTATTTATATTCATATCTTTTCTAGTATCTGGAAAATCCAATTCTTCTGTTATAAATACCCCTCCAGAATTTAACTTTTTAAATAATAAAAATAAACTTATTATTTGATCTTTTAATAAGTGACTCGCATCTTCGATAATTATATCGAAACTTATTTCTTTATTTAATAATTTTTTTTTAATTGAATCTTCGGAGCTAGCGTCAATGAAAAAATTATTTATTCTTTTTGACTTATATCTAAACAAATCAGGATATATATCACCTGAAAATATTTTAGAAGATTTAAAGTAAAAAAAAAGACTTGCGGATGCATTTCCGTAAAATGAGCCTAACTCTAAAATATTGCAAATTTTTTTTTTTTTATCAAAAAAAAATTTTTCATAGAATTTTGAATAACTGTGTGCTGGTATTTTTTTATAATTTTTTTTTATAGGTTGTACATATTGATCAACAAAAAATTCTCCCTTATCGGTGTTAAAATACTCAAAAAGAAAATTAAGATTTTCATTATATAGATTGGGCGATGTGAGTCCCAATAAATCTAAGTCTATTTTTTTTGGAAAAAAAAAAGTATTTAATAAAAATCTTACGGGAAGAACAATATATAAATATAATTTAAGTATAGCAGAACTTTTTTTAAATCGATGCTTATAAAATAGTTTATAAAAAGTTTTAAATTTCATTGATAAAAAATTTATAATCTAATAAATCTAAATTTTTTAAAGAGTTTTTTGATTACATAAAATAACCACAATTTATTCATTTCTTTTTTCATATTTTAAAGTCAATATACTTATATGATAAAATTTAAAAAAAAAATTCAATTTTATTTTAAAAAATTTTTTCAACTAATTTTCTTGTTAATTTATGGAAAAATAAAGTACCAAAAAGATGTTACTCTTTCTAACAACGTTATTAAAAGAAAAATTGAAAATATTGTTTCAGATATCAAAGGTTCTAAAAGTTATTTTTCTTACAAAATTAAGAATGGCAGGGTTTATACGGACTACGTTGAGCATGTTGCGATAATTGATGGCAACACCTTAGTCAACGAAGCTTCATATCAACAAGTTTCTGGAGAATTAAAAAATGCTGAAAAAAATATAGTTTTAACTAAAGGAACTTCGAGAGTAAAAAAAAAAATAAATGGACGAGTCTTTTCCTTAGTTCAGGGAGCAAGTGGTAATAAAAATTATTTACATTGGGTACTTGATATTTTGCCAAAAATAAAATTATGTTCAGAACATTATCCATTAAAGGAAATAGATTTCTTTTATGCTCCAAGTTTGCAAAATTTTCAAAAACAAACTCTTTCAATATTAGATATCGATGAAAATAAAATTTTAAATAGCGATACAAACAGACATATTGAAGCAAGAGAGCTTATTGTTGTTGATCACCCCTGGTATCATAAGGGATTCATTCTTAATGAAAATGAATTTATACCTGCCTGGATTATTCATTGGTTAAGAAATATCTATTTAAAGTGTGCTAAACAATTTGAAAATAGTAAAAAAATTTATATTGATAGAACGAAATCTGAATTTAAACATTGTCAAATTCAAAATGATAATGAAGTTTTTAATTTTTTAAAAGAAAAAGGTTTTTCAAAATACAGAACTGAAGAACTGTCCTTCTTTGAGCAAATTTATCTCTTTAATAATGCAAAATTTATTATTGGAGCTCACGGAGCAGCATTTGCTAACCTGGCATTTTGCGAACCAAATACAAATATTATTGAAATAAAACCTTCAACACATCCAAATAATGTAAGTAAAAGAATAAGTCAGATCAATAATTTAAATTATAGATTGATCAAAACAAAAGAATTAGATGAAAATCAGAAAAAATTTGGTGACATTTATTTACCCATAAAGGAACTTGAACAATGTATAATAAATTTTAGTTAACTCAAGGTCCGTTAATTATTTAATATATTTTTATATTATTTAATAAAAATAAGTAAAATAATTTGTTAGAAGATTTAAAGATTTACAAGAAGATGACAAAATATCGTGATTATTTGCGTGAATATGGTTTAAAATAACGTTCTTTTTCTTCTCCGTTTTAAAAAATTAATTGGTTTCAATATAAAAAATCTTAAGTTATATATTGTGCAAGATTCGTTTAATAAATTAAAAGGAGAGATTTATGGAGTGGGTTGTACTTGCAGGCATAATAGGAATAGCGTATTATTTAAATCAGTAAGAATTTTCAAAATAAATTAATTTTGATCTTGGAATTATTTTGGGTGTACGTGTAATAAGCGCAGGTGTAGGTAGTGATTATTACACGAACTCAAATGCTATATAATATTGTATAAGTAATTAATTGACTTTAATGTTGAAATTCTTTAGTTAAGCTATAAGTTGATTAGGTTATATCGACAATTGAAAGGAGAAGCATATGTGGACAGCAGTTATAGTTGGAGCAGCTTTGGTTTGGTATTTTTCAAATCAATAATCAATAGATTTTCTAATATAGATCGTATTTAAGATATTATAAGAATTCTTAGTGCATGCCCACGATCGGTGTGCACCGAGTGGAAGAGAGTAAATGTGAACTAAAATAGCCTCTTTTCTGTCTTTGCTGTTTGAAAAATTAATTAGTTTTAATATAAAAAATCTTGAGTTATAAATTTAGCAAGATTCGTTTAATAAATTAAAAGGAGAGATTTATGGAATGGGTAGTTCTAGCCGCAGTAGTGTGGTACGTGTGGTCTCAACAGTAGTAAAAAGGTCACCAAAATAATTTAAATTATTTTTATTGAACAAGTTTAGAGGGAGTGTTGGCAAAAGCCCACTCCCTCTTTGTTTTGTGTCTAAAAATGAGTTTTTTTTCGAAAAATTGATAAACAAGAAATAAATTTATAAAAAGTTTAAATTGATTAGGATTACCAACCTTATTTAAAGCATAATAAATTAGATCATTTTATTTAGATTAAAAAAAATGGTAATTTCTCCTTTTCCAAAAAAAATAAAAATGTTGTCAAAATCAGAAAAAAGAAGTTATAGAGCAGATTCAATAAAAGTTCTCAAAGGTTTAGAAGCAGTTAAAAAAAGACCCGGGATGTACATTGGTGATACTGACGATGGCACTGGCTTGCATCACATGGTCTATGAGGTAGTGGATAATTCTGTTGATGAGGCTTTAGCCGGTTACTGCAAAAATATAAAAATTGAAATTAATAAAGATGAAACTTTAAGTGTATTGGATGATGGCAGAGGTATCCCGGTAGATATCCACAAGGGTGAAAAAAAATCTGCCGCAGAAGTAATTATGACTCAATTACACGCGGGAGGAAAATTTGACCACAGTTCGTACAAGGTATCAGGTGGACTACATGGGGTAGGTGTTTCAGTAGTTAATGCATTATCCCGGAAATTAAAGTTAACAATTTATAGAGACAAAAAAGAACACTGTATAGAATTTAAAGATGGAAAGGCCCTCTCTTCATTAAAAGTTATTGGCAAAACTAATAAAACTGGCACTTTGATAAATTTTTTACCTTCAAAAGAAATTTTTTCTTTCACAACATTTAATTTAACGATCATTCAAAAAAGAATGAGAGAATTAGCCTATTTAAATAAAGGTATAAGGATATCTATTATTGACAAAACTGGATCCAAACCTAAAGAATTTGTAAATAAATATGATGGTGGCATTGATGAATTTGTAGAATTTTTAGATAATAAAAAAAAAAAACTTCTTAATAATAATGGAAATGAACTATTCAAAAAACCTATCTCAATCATTGGTAAAAAGGGAGACGTAATAGTAGAAAGTTCTATTAGATGGAACGATGGTTATTCTGAAGAAGTGCTTGCCTTTACTAATAACATTTTCCAAAAAGATGGAGGAACGCATTTACTAGGATTTAGGAGCGCATTAACTAGGGTAATCAATAGATATGCAAAAGAAAACAGCCTTCTGAAAAAAAATAAAATTGCTCTATCAGGCGATGATATTAGGGAAGGATTAACAGCAGTTTTGTCGATCAAAATGCCTGATCCAAAATTTTCATCTCAAACAAAAGATAAATTAGTTTCATCAGAAATTAGATTAATAATTGAATCAATTATTAATGAAAAATTATCCACCTGGTTTGATCAAAACCCCTCTATTGTCAAAGTTGTTTTAGCAAAAGTAATTAATGCTGCTGTAGCTAGAGATGTTGCTAGAAAAGCTAGAGAAAATGTCAGACGCAAGGGAGCACTAGAATTAACAGGACTTCCTGGAAAACTTGCCGATTGCCAAGATGGGAAAGCAAAAAACACTGAACTATTTATTGTGGAGGGAGACTCAGCCGGTGGTTCAGCGAAACAGGGTAGAAATAGGAAATTTCAAGCTGTCCTACCGCTAAGAGGAAAAATTTTAAATACTTACATTGATAACAATGGCTTATCAAAAATAAATGAAAATGAAAAAGATCATCAAACCAAGGCTCTTTTAAAAATGATGTCATCAAATGAAATTGTTATTTTGATCAATGCGCTTGGAATAGATCCAAAAGATTTCGAAATTGATGATTTAAGATATGGCAAAATTATTATTATGACTGATGCAGATGTCGACGGTTCACACATAAGGACTTTATTGTTGACTTTTTTTAATAACTATCCTTTTTATAAACTTATTGAAAACGGTAAAATTTTTCTTGCTCAGCCGCCACTCTATAGAATCTCAAAAGGAACAAAAAACATATATATTAAAGACGATAAAGAACTAGAAAGCTTTATTATAAAATCTTTGGAAAAATCTAAAAAAATTAATAAAGACTCTAGTAAATATAAAGCTTTCATCGATAATGAAAAATCGAAAATGAGCATTCAAAGATTCAAGGGTCTTGGTGAAATGAACCCAGAAGAACTATGGAGCACTACTCTCAATCCAGAAACTAGAACTTTGTTGAAAGTTGAATATTCAAAACAAACAAAGGTAAAATCTAAAGATGATCAAAAATTAATACAAACTTTAATGGGCAATGATGTAGCTCCTAGAAAAGATTTTATTATTAGCCGAGCTTTGGATGTTTCAAACCTAGATATTTAATTTAATGGATTTAGGCAAGTTGTTTAAATTTTCGAAAGATTTTCAACTTAATAAAAGTACTTTTGTAAACCTGAGGTGGATGGCGCTACTAGGTCAATTTGTTGCAGTTAATGTTGTAAAATTAGTTTTTCAATTTGATTTTTATTTTTTAGTTTGCAATTTTATAGTGGGTACTGGCGTTCTAACTAATTTATTTCTTCAATTTAAAATAAAACAAAATCAACTAAACAATAACCTTTCTACAATTTATTTAACTTATGACATTATTCAATTGGGAATCTTAATCTATCTTACGGGAGGAGTAGCTAATCCGTTCATATTTTTACTGATTATACCTTCGGTATTTTCTTCAATCTATTTAAAATTATCCAGCACCATTAATTTAGCTGTCATAACTATATTTATCATAATTATTTTAACCTTTTTTCATTTTAATTTACCAAGTCCAATGCATTTACATTTCCACGTTCCTGATTATTATTTGTATGCAATTCCATTGGCAATAATTATAGGCCTAATATTTATGGTTTATTTTGGTTCAAAATTTGGAGAAGAATCTAGAAAAAAAAAAAAAAAAAGCCCTAGATAATATTCAAAATATTATGGCAAAAGAACATGAGTTGTCGTCTTTAGGTGCGCAGGCAGCGGCAGCAGCCCATTCTTTAGGAACCCCACTATCTACCATATCCTTAATTGTAAAAGAATTAAAAGAAGAACTAAAGGGCAACAACAAATTAGAAAAAGAGATTGATCTATTAATTAGCCAAAGCGATAGATGTAATCAGATATTAAAAAAATTATCTATAAATCCACATTTGGGAGATGAATTTATTAGTTTTAAAGCCTCTTTTCAGGATTACTTAAGCGAAATTATCCGAGCATTTCAAGAAATAAGCAAAAAAAATTTTTTTTTTAATACTACAGAAAATAAAAATTCAATTAAGTTTAAAAGATCTATTGAAATAAATTATGGTTTAAGAAACTTTATCGGTAATGCGAATAAATTTTCTAAACAAAAAGTAGAAATAAAGTTAATAAGTGATGAAAAAAATACTGAAATACAAATTAGCGATGATGGACCTGGTTTTCCAAATGATATAATTGATAAACTTGGTGAACCTTATATTATATCTGCTTCTCAAGAAAATAAGTTAAAAACAGGTTTGGGATTAGGAACATTTATTGGCAAAACGTTATTAGAAAAAAATTATGGGAAAATAAATTTTGATAATACTTCAAAAATGAACGGTGCACTTGTTAATATAAGTTGGCTTAATACTGATTTAAAAAAAATTTAATTTAAAGATTTTAAGGTTTTTTTGTTAAACAGATTGCCTAGTTGGTCAATCATTACATCGCCTAGTTCTTGAACATCGGCAATTTTGATTGCTTTACTATAATATCTGGATACATCGTGACCAATTCCTATGGCCAAAATTTCTATATTAGATTTGTCCTCGATAAATTTAACTGTTTGTTTCAAATTTTTTTCTAAATAATCTCCTGGATTTGTGGATAGAGTCGAATCATCAACTGGAGCCCCATCTGAAATAACCATAATAATTTTTCTTTCTTCTTTCCTTTTCTTAATTCTGTTGAGGGCCCATTTAATTGCTTCTCCATCGATATTTTCTTTTAGAATGCCTTCTTTTAGCATGAGACCAATATTTTTTTTTGATTGTCTCCAGGGTGAATCTGCAGATTTATAAATTATATGTCTCAAATCATTGAGTCTACCTGGATTAGTAGGTTTGTTATTCAAATTCCATTTTTCTCTACTTTGCCCACCCTTCCAATTTTTTGTAGTAAATCCTAAAATTTCGACTTTAACTGAACAACGTTCCAATGTTCTTGACAATATGTCGGCACAAATAGCAGCAATAGTGATTGGCCTACCGCGCATTGAACCAGAATTATCAATAAGCAAAGTAACTACCGTATCTTTAAATTCTGTATTTTTTTCTTTCTTAAATGAAAGTGGATTAAACGGATCAATTATGACTCTTGTTAATCTGGAACTATCCAATAACCCTTCCTCAAGATCAAATTGCCAGGATCTATTTTGTTTTGCCAACAATTTTCTTTGTAATTTGTTAGCCAATTTTGCTATTACGTTCTGAAAACCAGTTAATTGTTGATCAAGACTTTTTCTTAATCTGATTATTTCTTCATTTGTCTCCAGTTTTTCGGCCTTGGCAATTTCATCAAATTCTTCAGTGTAGATTTTATAAAGATTTCTACTACTCTGATAGTTTCGTCTTTCTATTATTTCTGGATTATTATTAGATTCTGAATCTGGATCTACCAAGCTTTCATCCATTTTAACATTATTAAGATCAAATTCTGTTTCAAAACTATTTTGATCCATTTCTAGTTTGTTTTTTTCTCTTTCGTCATTATTTTGCTCATTTTTGTTATCATTTTGATTTTCATTATTATTCGTTTCACTCTCATTTTCTTGATCTTTTTCTTCGGAATTTTCTCCAATATCCATACTTTCAATTATTTTGGAAAAGGTAAAATTAAAAATTTCTTGGTTATTGATGTTTTGTTTGAAAAAATCTATTTTATTATTTAATTTTTTGTCAAACATTTTTTCCCAAAAACCTAAAATTTCTTTAGATAATTTTGTAAGCTTAACGTTATGGAAATGTTTCAATAGATATAATTCAAAAGCTTCTTTGACATCCACATCTTCTTTAGTATTTAGTTGGTCTTTTCTTTTATATTTTTGTCTAATCTCATAATTTTTTAAAATATTTTGTTTAATACCTTTAAGGTTATCAGAACCTATTTTTTCATATCTAATTTTCTCTGTTAAATTATATAGGGATTTTGCGGTAGAAGTTTTTGGCAAATTTTTCTGATAAATTTTCTTGTTTGAATATTTTAATTTTAAAGCTTCAGAATCAGTTTCAGCTCTGATTTTGGTATAGTCATCAACACTCTTTAGGTTATCTAAATCAAAAAAATGAAAATTCTTAGAGCCTAAATTTTTATTTTCAAAATTAACCTCAACCTTATCCTTTTCCGAAATTACTTTTATGGTGGAGATTAAGGCAATTTTGAATTTTTCTTTTAGCGCTTCCTCTTTGTTCATTTATATTTTTATATTTACCGTAGACTCTGGAAGATCTTCACCAAAACATCTTTGATAGTATTCGGCAATAATAGTCTTTTCTAAGTCGTCACATTTATTCAAAAATGTTACTCTAAAAGCATATCCTGTATCTTTAAAGATTTCTGAATTTTCCGCCCAATGAATTATAGTTCTTGGACTCATGACACTAGAAATATCTCCTGCCATGAAACCTTTTCTTGTTAAACCTGCCACCTTAATCATATTAGAAACTTTTTCTTTGCCTTTGATGTTATTCAAATTCTTGTTTTTTGCCAAAACAATCTCTAATTCCTTATCTAAATCCAAATAGTTCAAAGTTGTTACGATATTCCATCTGTCCATTTGTCCTTGATTAATTTGTTGAGTGCCAGGATATAAACCGCTTGTATCACCAAGTCCCACCGTATTAGTGGTTGCAAAGAGTCTGAAAAATTTATTTTGTTTAAGTATTTTGTTTTTGTCTAATAAAGTAAAACTTCCATCAGATTCTAAAACCCTTTGAATTACAAACATTACATCTGGTCTTCCAGCATCGTACTCATCAAAAACCAAAGCAACAGGATTTTGTATTGACCAAGGAAGCATACCTTCTTTAAATTCTGTAATTTGCTTGTTATCTTTTATTTCAATTGCGTCTTTTCCAATTAAATCGATTCTACTAATATGACTGTCTAAATTTACTCTTATACACGGCCAATTCAGCCTTGCAGCTACTTGCTCAATATGAGTAGATTTTCCTGTGCCGTGATATCCTTGTATTAAGACTCTTTTATTAAAAGCAAAACCGGATATGATAGCAAGTGTAGTATCTCTATCAAATTTATAATCTTTATCAATTTCAGGAACATATTCATTTTTTTTCGAAAAACCATCAACCAGCATATCGGTATCTATGCCAAAAGATTGATTAACTGAAATTTTAATATCAGGTTTAATATCCAAGTTTGGTGTCATCTACTTTCCTTTATAAGTTAACTTGAGTTGAGTATAAGCTAGAGTAACTATTTTAAGTCTTTCCTCAAATTTTTTATCTCCCGCATTCATATCAGGGTGATATTTTTTGACAAGTTTTTTAAATTGATTTTGGATTATGTTCCATTTTGAGCCAACTTCTAATCTAATAATTTTAAATGCTTCTCTGTCTTTATTTGAGAAATTAATTTTTGTTTTAATTTTTTTTCCATACTCACTATTTAAAATATTCTTTCCTTCATTAAGAGTATTTTTCCACAATATATTAAAAAAATTATCCGGTGAATTAAAACTCTGCGTCGGTTTATGCCATGTCATGTCAGATTTCATAAAATTATATATTTCATGATCTGACATACCCTTAAAATAGTCCCATCTTTGGTTAAATTCTTTTATATGATCCAAACATAGCCATCTAAATTTTTTGCTATTATCTTTTTCGATCGGTGCTTTGTGTTTACCAATTTTTTTACAATTTTTATAATCGCAAATATTTTCCATATTATATATATTATAACATTAATGGAGATAAATAGCTTAATAAAAATTTTAAAAGGAAAATTAACAAAAGAAATTAAAATTGATAATATTATAATAGAAGATAAATCTTTTTTGCATAAGAAACATAAAAATTTCAGTAAAGATAAATTTCATATAAAATTAATAATTGAATCATCCGAATTAAAAAAAATCAGTTCTATTGAAGCTAATAGAAAAATATATGCTATCTTAAGAGATGAAATAGACAGAAGTATTCATTCTTTACAAATAATTATAATTTAATTTTCAAAATAATTTTGTATTTAAATAGTTTCTTAAAATTAAATCCTTTAAACCTTTGGGTTTTAATGTTTTTCCGATTTTAGTAATCAATATTAATTTTATTTTTGAGTCAGTTTTTTTTTTATCAGATTTCATAAATTGGATTATATTTTTCACATCTTTTTTTGTAAAATAATCATCGATTTTATTTGGCAAATTTAGTACAGAGTAATGTTCTTTAATTAAGTTAAAATCTTTGCTTTTCAATATTTTATTTCTAAAAGCAAATTCAGCGGCACACAACATGCCCAGGAGTACCGATTCACCATGATTTATTTTATTAGAAAAATTAGTTGTGGCTTCAAAAGCATGACCAAATGTATGGCCAAAATTTAAAGTCATTCTCAAATCTTTTTCCGTTTCATCTTTTTCAACTATTTCAGCTTTGATTTTACAACTTTTATGAATTGCCTTTTGAACAATTAAGTTGTTGCTCAAATTAATTATTTTTTCTCCATTCTTTTGCAGCCAAAAGAAAAACTTTTTATCCAAAATTAAAGCATGTTTTAAAATTTCTGCGTATCCACAAATCATCTCTTTTTTTGGTAATGAGTTTAATACAGTCGTATCAGAAATAACCATTTCTGGTTGATAAAAAGTGCCAATTAAGTTTTTTCCATATACTGAATTTACTCCAGTCTTACCTCCGATAGATGAATCTACCTGAGATAATAAAGTTGTTGGGACATTAATAAATTTTATACCCCTTTTGACCAAATTTGCGGCTAAACCAACTATGTCCCCCAATACTCCACCCCCCAGAGCAATTAAGCAATCATTTCGATGAAATTTTTTTTTTAACAGTTTATTAATTAATTTACTGACAGTTCCAAAGTTCTTTATTTTTTCATTAGTATTTAATTTAATATATAAACTATCGAAATTTTTTATTGAATTTTTAACCTGTACCAAGATTTTTTTTGGAACCCTGCCATCTACGATTAATGCAATTTTTTTGCAATTTGGAATTTGTGCATTTATTAGATTTCCAGTTTTGCCCAAAATGTTCTCTCCAATTATTATTGGATAATTTTTATTCTTGGTCTTAACAATAATTCTAGATTCCTTCATACAATTTAATAATTCTATTACTTATTTGATCTATATTAAGATTATCACAATTAATTTCATGATCGGCCAAAGAATAAATTTTTTTCCTTTCCAAAAATATTTTGCCCAGGTTATTCTGGTTACCATTATTAGCCAAAGGTCTTATTTTGCTATTTTTTAATCTCCTGTAAATTGTTTTTAAATTAACATTCAGCCACACAGAAATACATTCTGATAAAACTTTTTCTCTGATTTTATCGTTTATGAATCCTCCTCCGCCCAAGGATATTATGGACTCCTTTTTATTTAAATATTTTATCGTGACAAATTCCTCTTCCTTTCTAAAATAAATTTCTCCCTTTGTTTTAAATATTTCAGTAATTTTCATTTTATTCTTTTTTTCAACAAGTTTATCAATATCAAAAAAATTAATTTTTAATCTTTTTGCCACATATTTTCCAATTCTGGTTTTGCCAACGCCCATCATTCCCAGTAAAACCAGGTTTTTTTTAATCTCCATATCCTTAGAATTTAAGTTTGATTTATCACAATTATGTCCTAATTATTCTGTCAAATACAAATAAAAATAATATATGCAATTTTATCGAAAAACAAGAAAAGGGTTTGGTGGAACGCTACTAAAGCCGTTAGTTAAAATTTTTATTTACATCATAATAATAATGGTAATTATTTTTTTAATTAGCAGGCTGGATCTTCCAGCACCCAATAAAATTATCAAACAAAAAATTCCTGATGAAAAATTCAAAGTTATTAAATAGTTTAATTTTTCAATTATTGTTAACAATAGTCTTTTCAATACAATTAATAGCAGCTGAATCAATTGATATTTGGAAAGGTAGTTCTGAAATAAAGATAGAATCGGCTGAGTCAAACCAAATAAATCCAGATGATAAAAAAAATTCATTATTTGAAGAAAGACAAATTGTTAAAACTAATATCTTTCAGGAGAAGAATGAAGACATAGATTTTAACAAAGTGTATGGTCTTTTTGATCCTGAAGAAAATGACTTATCCTTAGAAATTTGGATTGAATCGGATGGCAAGATATTATTGGAACAATTAAAAAGAATAGAAACAATTAATCTTTCTAAAGATTCAGAAGAATTATTAATCAAAATTTTATTCACAAATTCATATCTGCCAGTTAAAAATATAAATTCATCTGATTTTTTAGACTACAAACTAGAATGGCTAATCAAAAAAGACAAAGTTAATATTATGGAAGAATTTTTGTCTAAAAACCCTGATATAGAAAATAATACAAATTTATTGAAATATTTAATTAATAAAGATTTATCGGAAGCAGACATCAATAAAGCATGTAAAAAAATTAAATTTTTTAATAAAGGAACAAATGATGATTATTTACAAAAATTTAAAATCTATTGCCTTATTAACGGAAGCAATCTTGCGGAAGCTCAATTACAATATGATTTACTAAATGAAAAAGGATCTATAGATAACTTTTATAATAAAAAAATTAACTATTTATTAGGTTACGCCGAAGAAACAGATGACGAAGTTTCAGACAAGAATTTATTAAACTTTTATTTGTCCCATATTGCTAATAGTGATTTTCAATATGACCCTTCGATGAAAACAAGTAAATATATTTGGAAATATTTATCTTCTTCTAATTTACTTGAAGATCCAAATTCTATTGATTTAGAAGATGAAACTAAGTTCAACTTGTACGAATGGGCTGCGGCTAACAATTTATACAATAAAAAAGAACTATTTAATATTTATGGAAAATTTTTATTCAGTTTTGATCAATTCTTAAATGCGGAGGAAATATACGAAACTCTTCCACCTTATAAAGCTAGAGCATTAATTTATCAAACAGCATCACTTTCTGATAATTTAGAAAAAAAACTCAATTTTCTAGTTTTATTAAATGATTTATTTAAAAAAGACGATATTGAAAATGCTTTCTCCGAAGAATTATCTTCAATCTTGTCAAACATAGAACAAGAAGATGTTCCATCGAGATATCTTGGCTTTTATCAAATTAAGGCTAATTTACCAACAGAAGAAAAGGACTTTGGAAAGATAAGATTTAATAACAAAATTTTACATAAATCAAAGCTACTTAAATATTTCATAGAAGATAACTACAATGTTGAAAAATTAGAGAATGATTTAATTAATATTTATAAAAAAATCAAAAAAGATAAAAAATATTACTTTTCAGCCAAAGATGTAATTTTGTTAGATTCTTTAAAAGCCGATGGAGTAAAATTTCCTAAAAAATTAGAAAAACAATATTCAAGTAATAAATTAACTATACCCAAAGGACTGATTGATTTGTCAGATCAGGGTCAAATAGGACTGGTTTTGTTAAAAATTATTGAAATTATAGGAGAAGATCAATTAGAAGATCTAGATCCCAAAACTTTATACTTTATTACAGCAACATTAAATAAATTAGATTTAAAAAAAATAAGAAATAATATTATTATCAAAATTTTGCCTTACAGAGTTTGATTAGTATCTAGAATAATAAAAAATTATATGTATATTAACGTGTAATTTTTATGTCTATCCGAAAAATATTAATTGAACCAAATAAAATTTTAAGGGAAAAATCACTTAGAGTTGAAAATGTGAATAGGGATATCCAGCAGCTTATGGATGATATGTTGGAAACCTTGTATGCTGTCCCTGGCATTGGTCTCGCAGCCATTCAAGTTGGAGTAGCTAAAAGGGTAATTGTAATGGATATAGACAGATCTAGAAATGATATAGGCAGAGATAAAGATGATATAAATAAAAATGAAGATAAGGAATCAAAAAAACCTATGTATTTTGTGAACCCAGAAATTATCTGGAAATCAGAAGATAAATTTACTTATGAAGAAGGCTGTCTATCGTTGCCAAACCAATTTGCAGAAATAGATCGTCCTAAGCAATGCCATGTCAAATATCTTGATTATAATGGCCATCCTCAAGAACTAAGGGCAGATGGACTTTTAGCGACCTGCATACAACACGAAATTGATCATTTGGAAGGAATATTGTTTATAGATTATTTATCTAAATTAAAGAAAGAAATGATTATTAAAAAATTATCTAAACAAACAAAAGATAACATAGAAAGAATCGTAGTCTAATTTAATAATTAATGTTCAAAAAAATTGTATTTATGGGCACACCTAATTTCTCTGTGCCAATACTGAAATCTTTATATCAAAACGGATATCCAATATGTGCTGTATATACTCAGCCACCAAAAAAATCTATGCGTGGTCAAAAAACAAATAAGTCACCAATTCAAAAGTTAGCTGAAAATCTCAGTTTAAATGTTAGAAATCCAAATTTCTTAAATCAAAATGAAGAAGAACTAAAATATTTTAAATCCCTTAGTGCTGATATTGTAATTGTCGTGGCTTATGGCCAATTAATTCCAAAAGAATTTTTAGATCTTTCCAAGAATGGATTTATAAACATTCATGCATCGCTTTTACCAAAATGGAGAGGTGCCGCACCCATACAAAGAGCCATTATGAATTTAGATGAAGTAACTGGCATAAGTGTTATGAGAATTAACGAAAAGTTAGATGCTGGACCAACCATGTTAAAAAAAGAAATTAAATTAGACAATGGGATGAACGCAGAAGATGTATCCAATCAACTTTCTAAAATTGGATCTGAAATTATCTCAGATTGTCTGGATTTAATTGAAATTGGTAAAGCTAAATTTGTTGAACAAAATCATAATAAGACAACCCATGCACAAAAAATAAATAAAGAGGAGGCCAAGATAAAATGGGATGAAGATGCAATAAAAATTATTGCTAAAATCAATGGTTTATATCCAAATCCTGGAGCGTGGTTTTTGTTTCAGGGAGAAAGATATAAAATATTAAAAGCCACTTTGTCAGATTTAGGAGGTCAACCAGGGACAGTTTTAGATGATAATTTAACTGTAGCATGTGGGACCAAATCAATAAAAATTCAAGATATTCAAAGGCAAGGAAAGAGCAAACAGAAAGCAAAAGAATTTTTATTGGGTTCAAAAATAAAAAAAAGTTTAGCATTAATCTAAATGTCGAGATATCAAATTAAGGTTGAATATGATGGTACAAACTTTGTAGGATGGCAGTATCAAAAAAATGGTCTTTCAATTCAAGAAATACTGCAAAAGGCAATATTTCAATTTTCTAGGGAAAAGGTAACTGTAACAGGGGCGGGTAGGACCGACGCCGGCGTTCATGCCATTGGTCAAGTAGCTCACTTTGACCTAAAAAAGAAAATAAAAAAAAGAAATTTTTTACTTGGTGTTAACCATCATATTGGAAAAAATCCAGTAACTATTTTAAATATCAAAAAAACTAACAATAAATTTCATTCAAGATTTGATGCAAAAAAAAGAACCTATCAATATGTAATCATTAACAGACAATCTCCCTTGGCTTTGCAAAAAAACAAAGCATGGCATATTAGGAAAAAATTAGACCTAAATGCTATGAAAAAAGGAGCAAAATTATTATTGGGAACTCATGATTTTTCTACATTTCGCGCTTCTTCTTGTGGAGCAAAATCACCAATTAAAACTTTAAACAAAGTTTCAATCAAAAAAAATAAAGAGAGAATAATTCTTAAATTTACTTCAAAATCTTTTTTGCAACAACAGGTTAGATCGATGGTTGGTTGCATCAAGTATTTGGGTGAAGATAAATGGACTTTAAATTTTTTTAAAAAAGCAATGTTTTCGAAAAAAAGATCGCAATGCGCTCCACCCGCCCCTCCAAGTGGACTTTATTTAATTAACATTTCCTATTGATATTCCATTAAAGATTTTACATGGTAATTAACGCTTTCTTTTAAGGCGTTTAGATCATATCCGCCTTCTAGGATAGAGACTACTTTTCCATTACAAAGATTTTTTGCAAGATCTAATATTCTCTTTGTAAGCGTGTAATAATCTTTTGATTCTAAATTAATCTGAGCCAAAGGATCATCTTTATGAGCATCAAATCCCGCAGATAATAAAACGAACTCAGGCTTAAATTCCTTAAGTTTTTTGAAAATATTATCATAGGCGTTTAAAAATTCATGAGACTGAGTGCCTGCATTTAATGGGACATTGAGCACGTTATCTTTATTTCCTTTTTCATTAGCAGCTCCAGTACCTGGATAGTAGGGATATTGGTGTGATGAAATATAGAGAACTTTTGCATTATCATAGAAAATATCCTGTGTGCCGTTTCCATGATGCACATCAAAATCAATAATGGCTACTTTTTTTAAATTGTATTTTTCCAATAAATAGTAGGCTCCAACGGCAATATTATTATAAACACAAAATCCCATGGCCTTTTGTTTTTCAGCATGATGTCCGGGAGGCCTGACGGCACAAAAAGCATTATTGAAATCTTTTTTCATTACCCCATCAATAGCCGTTAAAATTGATCCAACGGCATCCCGTGTTGCTTCCTTGCTGCCGGGTGAGACAATGGTGTCTCCATCCAAGAAATTTAAACCCTGTTTTGGAAAAGAGTCTTTTACATTATCCAAGTAGTTTTTATCATGGGCCAGCGCCAAGTATTTAAGATCAAATTTTGTAGGTTTTTTCCAAATTAAATCTTTAGATTTAACCTTTTTTAAATGATCAATAATAGCGGTTACACGGTCTGCTCTTTCAGGATGTCCTTGGCCTGTATCATGACCTAGATAAGTATCTGTAGTTATAATTCCTGTTTTCATTTTAACATATCCATTTAATAGATCCTATGACCTGATTTGCGGAGTTTTTAATGGGTCTTTTTTTAATTTTTTCATTATTGATTATTTTAAGCTCTGATAGTAATCCCGCAATAGCCACTTCAGCTGCTCTTCTAGTGCCGTCAATAATTTTAACCGCTAATGCTGATTTTTTTTCAGGTATTATCGCTACAAAAACTCCTTCAGCTCCATTCTTAATAAAGGCTTTTCCTTTTGAGAGCTTGGTTAAAATAGAATTTATGCTTTTACTACCCCCAGTAATTTCGGGAAATTTTACACAAGAATTAATAATTCTCTTAGTTATGGCTGAATGCTCATTGAGCCTTTTATAATCAGCTAATTGAGCAGCTGCCAATGCAAATTTTTTTAAGGGAATTAGCGGATTGGGCAAAGTACATCCATCAACTCCTATATTTTTTATTTTATATTTTGATAGATCTTCTATCAATTTAATCAATTCCTTTTGAATTGGATGATCTTTATTTTGGTAGTTTTTAATTGGTAAATTTCTATATTTGCTTACGGCTAAATGACCGCAGTGTTTTCCAGAGCAATTGTGAAAAATTTTTCTTTTAACTTTATATTTTGCATGAGCCTTAAATTGATCTTTTGTATTCCACGGCCAACTAGGTCCGCAAGAAAGATGTTTTTCTTTTAGGTTAATTTTTTTTAGCCAATTGTTAATCATTTTTTGATGAATATTTTCTGCGTGATGTGAGGCTGTGGTTAAAGCTATAAAATCATCCGATAAATTTAAATCTTCTGCAACACCATCTTTATAAAGATTAAGTGACTGGATGGGCTTTAATGCTGATCTTGGATAAATTAATGTACTTGAATTACCCCATTCCCTTAGTACTTCTCCGTTTGAATTAATTAGTACTGCGACACCATAATGTGTACTTTCCGTGAAATTACTTCTAGTAACCTCAACCATTTTAACGCTATTCATAAGAATAAATTATTTTATTGAGCCTATTTAGCAACTAAAATAATTTTGTAAAATATTTAGGTATATTTTTTTAAGTTTTTTCATATCGGAAACTGAGACCATTTCATCGACCTTATGTGCAGTTTTTCCGACCAATCCAAATTCTACGCATGGAGATATTTTTCTGATAAATCTTGCATCTGATGTTCCACCAGTTGTTGATAATTTTGGTTTTATCTTAGTTATCTTTTTAATGATTTTTTGAATCATATAAGTTGTTTTATTGGGAGTAGTTAAAAATGCCTCTCCTGATATCATGTAGGAAATTTTAAAGGAGCAGCTGCTTTTTCTGCAGACATTATGAAAAACTTTATTTAGTTTCTTTTTTAAAGAAGTTGATGAATGCTTATTATTAAATCTGATATTAAAAGTTGCTGTGGCCTCTGCCGGAATTACATTATCAGCGCTATTTTCAATATTAATTTTAACTACCTCAAGATTTGAAGGTTGAAAGTTTTTTGTTCCACTATCAAGTTTCATACTATTAATCTGATTTAGTATTTTTGTTATAACAGAGGCAGGGTTATTTGCTTGATGCGGGTAGGCAACATGACCTTGAGTTCCATAAACTGTTAGATACCCGGTAATACTTCCTCTCCTGCCAATCTTCATCATCTGGCCAAGTTTTGTTAAATTTGTTGGCTCGCCTACCAAACAAAAATTTATTTTTTCTTTTCTTTTTTTTAATTTCTCAACAACTTTTTTCGTTCCATTAATTGCAATAGTTTCTTCATCTCCAGTAATTAACAGACTAATTGAACCCTTAAACTTTGGTCTTACTTTTTTAAATTGACTTAAAGCAGCTATAAAACAAGCTATTGATCCTTTCATATCGCTTGCGCCGCGGCCTATTAATTTATTGTTTTTTACTACGCCTGAGAAAGGGTTTACCGACCAAGACTTTAAATCCCCTACAGGCACGACATCAGTATGTCCAGCAAAACAAAAATTAG
>Ga0208640_1000303_pt1 | contig 22379 bp, 20 predicted proteins | sample ETNtaG_23_FD_185774 | JGI IMG/M metagenome (GOLD analysis project Ga0208640, IMG submission 185774) | Marine microbial and viral communities from oxygen minimum zone, Eastern Pacific Ocean - ETNP201310SV72 (SPAdes) (version 2) | ecosystem: Environmental > Aquatic > Marine > Oceanic ... | reverse complement strand
AGTGAATCGTTCACAAACACACAGATAGCCTCGAAACCATGGGCTAAACGAGCGGTTCGCAAGCATAAACGGTAATCAAAATACTCGATCTGCAGCCCAAAGGTTTTATTAATGCGATCAAAATGGTTGATGTCGTACTGCTTAGCGCTAAAAAATCCTACTTTCATCAAAGTTGCCTATGCGAAACTGACAGTGTCATTATACTTAGCGTGACAATATCCTTTTTTTTCAAGTGTGTGAAGGACTTTAAGATCTTAGCTCTTACTAAGTTTTGAAGTTTCGTAGATTTTGCTTTTCTACTTCTATTTTTCATTAATTATTTGCAACGCCAGAAGTAGAGACACAAGGTCTCGATCTTAACCAACGCGATGAGCAAGTAAGTTAAAAAATCACAAAAATTATTTTACAAAGGTTTGAAAACCTTAGATGGGAACCAGGTAACTAGTTCCGGAAAGATAAATATCAAAACCAGAGCAATTAGTTGCAGTATAATGAAAGGTATTACGCCACGATAAATGTCAATTAAACTCACACTAGGGGGGCAAACACCTTTAAGGTAAAATAGTGCAAAACCAACTGGAGGAGTCAGGAAGGAAGTTTGTAAGGTTACTGCGACCAGCATAGCAAACCATGTCAGTTTAGGATAATCGACAACACCAAAACCATTAATTTGCAAATCAAGGGTGGCGATTACCGGAGCCAACAATGGTAGTATGATTAAAGTAATTTCGATCCAGTCAAGAAAAAATCCAAGAAAGAAAACTACAACCAAAACAAAAATAATCAAACCAGTAGGACCCAATCCTAATCCTGTAAGAGCAGATTCGATTAATTGATCTCCGCCACATTCACGTAAAACCAAAGCGAATACAGTTGCGCCGACAAAGATCGCAAAAATATAGGCAGCAGTATTCATGGTGTTAATCACCACGTCTTTTAAAACTTTCCAAGTAAATCGTTTGAATAAAATAGCAATTACTGTAGCTCCTATGGCACCGAAGCCCGAGGCCTCTGTAACAGTTGCAATACCCATGAAGATTGATCCAAGAACAACCAATATCAAACCTGCGGGAGGTAGGATGTCATACAACGCTTCCAGAACATCTTTCAAATTTACTTCTCTGTGATCTGCGGCAAGCGGAGCTTTTTCTGGATTAATTTTACAGTAAACCAGGATGTATAGAATATAAAGAAAGCCAAGAATTAAACCTGGAAAAACAGCTCCCATAAATAAATCAAGTATGGGAATTGCTAATTGATCCCCCATAAGCACCAACATGATGGAAGGTGGAATAAGGATACCGAGACAACCTGATGCGGCTATAGTACCTAGTGCCAGCGGTTTATCGTAATTTTGTTTGAGCATAACTGGTAAAGACATCACGCCCAATAGCACAACCGAAGCACCAATTATGCCGGTTGAGGCAGCAAGAATAATTCCAATCAAAGCAACGGTAACCGCTAGGCCGCCTTTAACGTTACCAAATAATCTTTGCATTGAGTGCATCATCCTTTTTGCAATTCCGGATTTATCTAACATTAACCCCATAAAAATAAACATTGGCAGCGCGATTAGCACCCAGTTATCCATAATGCCAAAGATACGACCGACCAAGAGCCCGAGAGTGTTGTAATCAAGCCCGGTCATTGTCCAATGCATGACGTTATCGGTAAACCAAGCGATTCCGCCAAAAGCAATGCCAACGCCAGCTAAAACCCATGCAACTGGAAAACCCGTGAAAAGTAGTGCAATGAAAGATATGAACATTGCGATAACAAGATAATTTTGTGCAACCATTAACGATTTCCTCTCTCTTTAAAATGTTTATGTTGTATCATTATCTGGCCTGTCCTTTGTATCGAAGTTTGCGTTTAGGAATGTATAATTGTGGACGCAACCAATCGCCTCCCCACCATTCCTCTGTGGGATCTTCAACAATTTTATATGGGTACAGTAATAGTACTGTCTCTCGTACCAACTTGGCCACTGAAGCAATCATTAGCAATAACATCGAAAGTGGAATTACTGATTTGACGATCCACCGATGAGGTAACCCCATTGAACTTTGGGAAGATTCATGGTGAGTAATAGCATATATTGTATAATCAAGACTAAAATCAAAAATAATTATAAGGAACGGTAACAAAAGCAGAAGAATACCGAGAATTTCAAATATGTGTTTAAGTCGTTCCGACATGTGCATACGGAGAATGTCAATTCGGATGTGAGTATCATTAGTGACTGCATACGCTAAACCAAACATGACTGGTACAGAGTAAAAGTGCCACTCTAATTCTTCCATCGGTACTAATGGCCACCACAAAAGAAGTTCATTACGGTGAAAACCGTAGCGCAATGTAACCGTAAGCAAAATAAGAAAAATCAGCACCACGTTCAACCATGCGATGAACCCAACAATACGCTGAACAAAATTATTAAGGTGTGTAACAATCGGTATGTGTACGTCTTTATTGCCGATCAGCCCAGCTTCTTCTCTATCATAAGACACAAGAAATCACCCTCCGTAGTCGTTTCACCTCAAGTATGACAGAATAAAAACCATTTGCAATTGACTTATATCAAATTTGTTTGTTGCAAACGGCTCACATTCATACAACAAAAAATATGGCGGAGTTTATGTTCTCCGCCATATAATTAAGTTAGTTAATCAACCTTACTTGCTCTTTATACGTTTTGTTCCAGGACGTGGCAAATATGCCCATTCGTTCCAGATTGCATAGTTTGCACGAAATGCTTGAAGATCGTCCCAAACTACTTTGAAAGCAGGATCTTTAGCGATCATTTCTGCGACCACTACATCCCAATTTTCTTTAAACGTAGCTAGCATCTTAACAGACCAGTACTTGTTTATAGTGCCTGCTGCAGCATTTTCTTTCATTGTGTCAAACTGCATTGATTCACCCATTGCTAATGCGTCTGCCATAACAGCTCTGCAAGCTAGCTCAACAATTGTACGTTGTCCTGAACTCATCTTATTATTCCAAGTATCTTTGTTAACGATTAAGTCAAACAAAGTAGCTGGTTGATGCCATCCAGGGAAATAGTTGTACTTCAGAATTTTATTTATACCCAATCTCTTATCGATCGCAGGCATAGAAAATTCTGTTGCATCAATTGCACCTTTTTGTAAGGCTGGTACGATTTCACCGCCAGGAAGTTGAGAAGTTGCTACTCCCAATTTTTCCATGACACGCGCACCCAGACCAAAGAACCGCATACGCAATCCTTTTAGATCTTTTGGTTTTTTGATTTCTTTTGAAAACCAACCAGAAGTTTCTGGCGCAATGATACCACATGGAATGGATTGAACGTTAAAACCGGCATCATCGTACGTTTTTTGCCATAGTTTTCTTCCATTACCATAGTAAACCCAAGCTAAGAACTCAGGCGCATCAGGACCAAAAGGAACTGCTGAAAAGATCGCTCCTTTGTCTCCCAATTTACCCATGTTGTAACCAGGTGTTGTATATCCAGCATTGACCTGTCCTTTAGAAACAGCTTCTAGCATTTCTTTAGGTGGAACCAATTTTTTTGGTTCGTAGGTCTTCATTGTAAGGTCTCCTCCTATAGCATTGATGTGCTTAGCAACCCATGCTGGAGATGTTCCCAGTGCTGGCAACGTAGTTGGAAACCAAACTGGTACCTTCAATAAAACTGGTTCAGCAAATGAAGCGTTTACCATTAGAACAAACGACACTAATGAAGCCGCTACTATGCTTAGTAGTTTTTTTATCATTTTTATTACTCCCTATATTTATTTATTATTAATAATTAATAAAAAGTGGAATAGTTAAACATATTGTGCGCTAAGAGTCATATTGCACTGCGCAGTGCAAAGCTCCATTGCAAAACATGCAATGCTCTAAATGATGTTTTATTATTAGATAATTTTATACAATTTGACCTAGATCAATTAATATAATTTAATCAAATCAACCGTAGGTTAGATAATTACTTATGATGTAGGAAATTACGTTCAACACACATGGCAATGCCCATTCCGCCTCCAATACACAAGGTAGCTAGCCCTTTTTGAGCTTTTCGTTTTTGCATTTCATGTAGTAATGTTACCAATATTCTGGTTCCTGAAGCCCCTACTGGATGTCCTAGTGCGATTGCTCCGCCATTGACATTAACTTTATCAACGGTCCAGCCTATTTCTTTATTCACTGCAATAGCTTGTGCAGCAAACGCTTCGTTAGCTTCAATTAGATCTAATTCGTCTTCACCCCATCCGGCTTTTTTTAGAGCGAGCTTAGATGCTGGAATAGGTCCTGTTCCCATAATTGAAGGATCCACTCCACATTGTGCCCAAGAAACAATTTTAGCTAATGGTTCGATATCTTTTTTATTAGCCATCTCGCCTGTCATTAAACATACTGCGGCAGCTCCATCATTAACTCCTGATGCATTTCCTGCGGTAACTGTTCCGTCCTTTTTAAAAGCGGGTCTTAATTTTGCTAATTTTTCAACTGTTGATTCCACTTTCGGATACTCATCTTTACCAAATTCAATTTCTTCCCTTTTAACTTTTACTTTTACAGGAACAATTTCGTTTACAAACTTCTTTCCCTTGATTGCTTCGGCAGCTTTTCTTTGAGAAGCAGCCGCAAAATTATCTTGTTCTTCTCTCTTAATTTGAAATTTCTCAGCAACATTTTCTGCCGTTATTCCCATATGATATTGATTATAAGCGTCCCACAATCCATCAATGATCATTGAATCTTTCATTTTGCCTTCACCCATTTTTATGCCCTTACGAATATTCATATAGTGAGGAGAATTACTCATACTTTCTTGTCCGCCAGCAATCATTACTTTGCCATCTCCAGCTTTTATGGAATTATAAGCCATAGCAACTGTAGCAATTCCTGAACCGCAAACTAAATTTACTGTAGTATTAGTTGTTTCATTTGAAAGTCCGGCAAGAATAGATGCTTGTCTAGCTGGATTTTGTCCTGCTCCCGTAGTCAAAACTTGTCCCATATATACCATATCAATTTCTTCTTTTTTGAGTTCAGAATTTTCAATACATTTTTTTATTACAGCAGAACCAAGTTCTGGTCCCGTTTTTGAAGAAAGCGATCCATTGAATGAACCAATTGCAGTTCTAAAAGCACTTGTTATTACGATATCATCTTTTTCCATAAGATTTCTCCCCTGTTTTTATCTTTATTTTATTCCGCTGATTAATCTAATAACCTGAGTTGTTTTTTTAATAGCGTTGTACTGTTCATTGGACTTTAGATCAAAAGAGCTTTCTACGTTTGTCATTAATAGTAAAGCAAAAATTATGTGCATATTATCCTTTATTGTAAGTACTGGCCGCCATTTATTGAGAGTGTAGCGCCAGTTATAAATGAAGCTTGATCACCGGCAAGATAACTTACCAGCGAGGCTATTTCATGAGGTTCGCCTAATCGTCCCACAGGGATTTGGGAAACGATTCCTTTTAAAATCGCTGGATCTATTTTTTTAACCATTTCTGTTCCGATGTATCCTGGAGCAATTACATTTACAGTTATTCCCTTATTTGCATTTTCTAAAGCAACTGCTTTTGAAAATCCTATAATGCCTGCTTTTGCAGCACTATAGTTTGACTGTCCGACTTGACCTTTTAATCCATTTATCGAGCCAATAGAAATAATTCTTCCAAATTTTTTCAAACGCATCTTTTCAATTGCGCATCGTGTAACATTAAACATTGAATTCAAATTAGTATTGATTACCGCGGCCCATTCTTCTGGGGACATTTTGTGGAGAAATCGATCTTTGGTAATTCCGGCATTATTAACAAGAATATCAATATTAGAGCCAAGATCGTTTTCTATTGCTTCAACTATTTTTTTGCAGCTTTCAAAATAAGCTGCATCGAATTTATAAGTCTTTATTCCAGTTCTTTTTGAAAATTCTTCAGCTCTTGCATCATTTCCAACGTAACTGCTTACAACTGTGTAGCCATCTTCTTTCAATTTTATGGCAATGGCCTCCCCAATTCCTCTTGTTCCGCCTGTAACTAATGCAATTTTTGTCATTCCTATTTCCCAAAGTCAATTGACACGAATGGAGAAGAAAAAGCAAGCAAGAAATAATGTTTTAAAGGATTATAACCAAATTTTGCTTCTTTTGCTTGTTCAAGTTCAAGTTTTTTCATTCGCTCTAACTTAATATTTGCTTCTTTAATTAACATAGCTAATATAAGCACTTCGGCTTCTTCATGAAAACCTTGTCGAGCTAAACTATCTACCGCTCTAACACATCCTAGCTTTTCGAAAAAATTCCACACTTTTTTTATCATATTTTTTATCCTTTTTTTTATCATCATTATAATATTTTTCATCTATTCACTTAAGCTTAACAAGGCCAACTTTTATCATTTCTTCAAGGGGGAAAAGCTAAAATTTTATTGGCCTTGTTAATATTTTATCATTACTTCTTTAATGGCGCTGATGCTTTGTTGCTTGCATTAGCTGCAACATCTTGAAGTTCACTTAAACCTTCTAAAAATCTTGTGTTCAAGATTGCAAAAGTTTCATTAGCTGTTTTTTCGTAGATTTTTACCAAATCAGAAACATTTGCTTGTGCTGCTTCAATTGACTGTTTAGTAAGTGCAATTGATTTAGCTGCATTGTCCTGAGGTTTTCCGCTAGTAAGATCTGAACCAGCTTCTTTTGCGTTTGCAATAGCAGAATTTAAAATTTCTACTTGCTTTTTAGCAAAAGTATTGAAGCCTTCATAGATTGCCTTTGAAGCACCTGCGTACGCTTCTAAGGTTTTCTTTGAACCAGCTGTTGCTTGTTCATTACTTCCAGCTGCTGGTAATTTAACAGCAGACAAAAACTTTTGATAATCGAAGAAATCAAAAGGGTTTGTGTAATCGTTAGTCATATATATCTCCTTATATTTATTATTATTATACATATAGGCACGCTTATATTGCATTGCAATATAATAAGCAAGAAAAATATTGCGGTGCGACAATATAGACAAAATCATGCATTTTAAGTCAAAAAAACGTTGTTTTTCACACATAATTTGATGTTATTTAAATAAGTGATTGCTGCAATACAATATAATTTTATTGCATCCGCATCATAATTTGAATAATCTTGTATCCATGGAAATAAAAAAAATTAAGAAGGATAAATCTAAAGACAAGACCAAAGCTAAAGTGGACTCAACCGACTTTAAAGAATTAAATTTTAAAGGATTAAATGAAATTTTTGAGAATAATCTCAAACTGTATGATGGTTTTATAAAAAACAGTGGTAGTTTTATAAAAAACAATGGTAGTTTTACAAAAAACGTAAAAGAAGATCAAAAGCCAGAAAAAAATTCTGTGAAGCAAGATTTCAACCCCCAAGATCTATATAGCTTGATTGCTCCAACCACGAATAGAATTCTTGAAAGTTTAAATAGTTTTTCTGCTAAAATTCATAAAGATCCTTCATTACATTTTGAAAATATGCATATTTGGCTAAACGATATTGTAAAACTAAATTATTATTTTTTATCAAAAGCTTCCAATCAAGAAGCAAATCCAATTATCGAACCAAATAAAGCAGATCAAAGATTTTCAAGCAAAGAGTGGAGTGAAAACTTGCTTTTTGATTTTGTAAAACAATTTTATTTAATCACAACCACATTACTTGAGAATCTTGTCGAAAAAGGAGAATTTGATGATCCAAGACAGAAAGCTTATTTTAAATTTTATATTAAACAAATAAGTATGGCCATGTCTCCATCCAACTTTGTGCTTACAAATCCAGATGTTTTAGCAAGAACAATTGCGGAAGGTGGTCAGAATCTTGTAAGGGGATACGAGAATTACAAAAAAGATCATTCGAAACATCCTTTTTTTATTTCACAAACAAAACTTGATGATTTTGAAGTTGGCAAGAACCTAGCAACAACAAAAGGGGAAGTAATCTATAAAAACGATATTTTTGAACTAATACATTACAATAGTGATACGGAAAAACAATTTGAAAACCCGTTATTAATAATTCCTCCGTTTATAAATAAATATTACATCATGGATTTAAACGAGAAAAAATCACTCGTTAAATTTTTAGTTGAAAATAAAATCAATACTTTTTTAATGTCGTGGAAAAATCCAGGCACTGATTCAGGGGATCATGAATTTATAAATTATATTGAAGATGGTGTTTTGGAAGCCCTCAAAGTAGCTTGCAAAAAATCTGGAGCTTCAAAAGTAAATGTAGCGTCCTATTGTATAGGAGGCACTCTTTTGGCAATGACTCTTGCGCACCTAAATAATATTAAGAAAAAAGAAACGTCTCTCTTTACTTCGTCTACACATTTAAAAAATGTTAAAATAAAAGATTATATTAAATCGGCAACTTTCTTTGCAAGCCTTGTTGATTTTAAAAATTTTGGAGATCTTCAAATGTTTATCTCGGAAGAACAAATTAGCACTATAGAGAAGGAAATGGAGAAAGTTGGATATTTTGATGGAAAAAATCTATCTGCTGTGTTTAATTTTCTGAGACCAGGGGATTTATATTGGAATTATGTTGTAAATAATTACATGTTAGGAGACGAACCGTCCGCTTACGATATGCTCTATTGGAATAGTGACCCAATAAACTTGCCAAAAAAAATATATAGCGATTATCTTAGATCAATCTGTCTTAATAATAATTTAGTAAAAAATAATTATGAATTAAAAGGAAAAAAAATTGATCTAAGTAAAATATCTACCCCGATGTTCCATGTCGCAGCAACTGCAGACCATATTTGCCCTTGGAAAGCTGTGTTTGAAGGACTTAAATCTTACAACAGTGACATTAAGTTCGTTCTAAGTAATTCTGGTCATGTCGCAGGCATTATGAGAGGCAAAAATACCAAACCTGGTAAATCATTTTTTTATTCAACAGATAAAGATGACGTAAAAACGACACCAGAAAAATGGTTAGAATCTGCTGTAAAAAATGAAGGCTCTTGGTGGCCAACTTGGATTAAATGGCTGAGTAAACATTCTGGCGAATTAAAAGATGTAAAAAATCTTAATTTAAAAAACTATCCTCCCCTATACAAAGCTCCGGGACAATATGTAATTCAAAAATAAAAAAATATGATTGAAATAAAAAAATATTCTAATCGAAGGCTCTATAACACAGAAACAAGTGCCTATGTAACCCAAGACGATATTGTTGAACTCATAAAAGAAAATACAAATTTTAAAATAATCGATGTAGAAAGTAAAAAAAACATTACTTCTGCAATTCTAATTCAAATAATGTTAGAAAGAGAAAATGCAGGAACCAATTTAGTTCCCGAAGCATTTTTAAAACAAATAATATTGTTCTATGAAAATAACAAAGCTCCAGACATGTTTGCATTTTTAAATGGCGTTCATAATTTTGCTACTGCTAACAACGTTTTTACTAAAGGCATGTCTTCATTTGTAAATTTCAATCCATTTAATCTACAAACTAAAAAAGCTAAAAAGGAAAATTCTAAAAATAATAATCAAAATACTGATGATCTCATTTCTCAGATCAATAGCTTAAAAACTCAAGTAGAGGAAATTAAGAAAAAAACTAGCTAAAATCTATTAGTAGATATTTAGATTTCTTCAGGTACCATTTTGATGGCGCCACAAGGACATTCCTTAACACACACGCCGCAACCTTTACAATAATCGTAATTAAATTTAAAGCGCTTGCCAGGACCTAGTTTAATAACAGCGTTATCGGGACACACGCCATAACAGTTATCGCATTCAAAACAATTGCCACAAGATAGACATCGACGTGCCTCATAGAGTGCATTGCTTCCATCAAGACCGCCCAAAACTTCTTCAAACGTAGTTTGGCGACGAATGGTGTTAAGTTGTGGTTGTACAGTAATAGGGGCGTCTGTGTAGTACCATTTATTTAATTTATCAAAACTAGCAAGTTCGTGTTTAGGTAATGGCTTATAACTTTTGCCAGAAAGCCAAGCATTGATCTCACGTGCTGCCTTTTTGCCATGGCCGACCGCCACTGTAATAGTTCGTTCGCTCGGAACCATATCGCCTCCAGCAAAGAGACCGGGATAACCTGTCATCATACTGGAATTAACTTCTACAACATTGTCAGCAATTTTTATTCCAGGTATTTTTTTAATAAAAGACGTATCTACGTTTTGACCGAGGGCAAGCACCATTGAATCAGCTTCGATCGTTTCAAACTTACCGGTAGGCTTAGGATAGCCATCGGCATCGAGTTCCATTTTTTCAACTTTGATTGAGCCTGAAGCATCCATTTCTTTGATGGTTGAAAGCCAGTTTAGTTTTACACCTTCTTCGAGTGCTTCCTTGACTTCAAAATCGTGTGCTTTCATTTGTCCAGGTCCGCTTCGGTAAACGATAATTGTTTCTTCTGCACCTAGCCGTTTAGCAGTACGGGCAACGTCAACTGCTGTGTCACCTCCTCCATAAACTACAACACGACGACCCAGTTTAGGTGGATTTTTACCGGTTTCCATCTCACGCAACACACCTGCAGCATCAAGAATTTTACTGGTATCCGGAGTTGGAATATGAATACGCTTAGCAAGATGTGCTCCTATGGCGAGGAAACAAGCATCAAATTTACCCGCTTTCATTTCGTGTTCGACATTTTCAACTTTATGATTTAGTTTTAATTCAATACCCGTATCCAAAATACGCTTTACTTCTGCTTCAATTATATTTCGTGGCAAACGATAGGCAGGTATACCGAAGCTCATCATACCACCGGCAACAGGACCAGCTTCGTAAATTGTTACTTTGTGACCGAAACGCGTTAGATGATACGCTGCCGACAGACCGCTTGGTCCGGCACCGATAATAAGTACAGTTTTTTTTGATGGCTTTGCATCGTGTTTTGGAACCCAGCCATGTTCAATTGCCTGGTCCCCAATGAAACGTTCTACTGCATGGATATTTACTGCTGTATCAACATCCTTACGATTACATGCAGTCTCACAAGGATGATAACATGCTCGACCGTGTGTTGCGGGCATTGGATTATTTTTCATAATTTCCTGAAAGGCGCCCTGATAATCTTTTTCCTCTGCCAGATAAAGCCACGATTGTATGTTCTCGCCAGCTGGACAGGCATTATTGCAGGGGGGCAAACGATCAAGATAGACGGGTCGTTCAGTCCGCCAGGATCCAGTTTCATTGGCTAAGCTCGAGCCAACATCAAGTGTAATGGCGAACGGCTTCTTAATATTTTTATTCTCTTTTTCAATATCCTTTTCTGGAGTTGATTTTTCTTTTTCTTCCATTATGTATATTTAGATTCCTTCAAACTAATACCTGTAACTCCATCAAATGATTCAGTCTCCTTACGCAAAAGATTAAAACGTTTAATATTTTCATCAGCCATTTTTTGTATTTTAGCAATTCGTAGAGTATCTATTGCGCCTTTTTTAAACAAATGTGCAAATCGACGTTGTGGACGCAGATATTCTTCTACTGGCACTCTTTTACGAATAGGAGTTGAACCAGTAATAGCGCCATGTTCGGCTTCGTACAATGGAAATAAGGCACAATCAACTACAAGACGTGCAAGTTGGATTGTTATATCGCTTGCGTGACCCCAGCCAAGAGGACAGGGAACGTAAATATGAATGTAGCGTGCTCCACGAAAGGTCATTGCTTTTTCAACTTTTGTTTCAAGGTCATGTAGATTTGATACGGTTGCTGTTGCTACATAAGGAATATTATGTGCCATTGCAATTAAAGGCATGCTCTTTCCTGTTCCAAATACGTTGCCTGGTGCATCACCGAGTGGCATCGTTGTAGCAGTTCGTGCTGTTGGTGGTGTGGCCGAAGATCGTTGTACCCCAGTGTTCATATAAGCTTCGTTATCATAACAAATATAAAGCACATCATCATTGCGCTCAAACATTCCTGACAAACAACCAAAACCAATGTCTGTAGTTCCACCATCACCGCCTTGTGCAATTACACGTACATCTTTTTTTCCTTTTACTCTCAATGCAGCAGCAATTCCTGTTGCAACAGCAGGTGTATTACCAAACAATGAATGTATCCATGGAAGTTGCCACGAAGTTTCTGGATAAGGTGTAGTAAAAACCTCTAAACAACCAGTGGCATTGCAAGCAATGGCTTTGTTATTTGTAACTCTCATCACCGTATCTATAGCATAACGTGCTCCTAGTGCTTCACCGCAACCTTGGCATGCGCGGTGACCTGAGGTAATTGCATTCGAGCGTTCCATACTTGCTTGTACGGACCGCGCTTTTTTGTCGACAAGACGATTGCCAACAGTAAATGTACCTTTTTGATAAAATTTTACGCGCTGTTTATTGTCTAACTTGTTCATCTTTTAGCCTCCTCCAAACCAGCTATGTCACGTAGAATATTTTCTGCGATAGGTCCGGATTTTTCTGAAGCATGTTCACGTTTAAGTTCACGTTCAACGACATCACGTTCTAGATCTAGAAAAGTTAGATCATCCAATTTATCTTTTTCTGCCACTTCAAGCATTTTTTCTAATGATGGTTGAGTAATCGGACGGCCTCCAAGTCCAGCAACTACAGTGTATACATGAACGCCCGTGCCCTGCATGGACATCATCACGTTATTGGCTACCACTCCACCAAAGCCAACGGCTAAACTTTTTTCAAGTACAATAGTTCGCTTGGAATTTTTTAATGCATTTCGAATTTCAAGTTTGGGAAAAGGTCGAAAAGAACAGATGCTCAAAACACCTATTTTTTTTCCTTGCTCTCTCATTTTATCGACCACATCTTTAATAGTACCTGCAACCGAACCTAAAGTAACAACGATAGTTTCAGCGTCCTCCAATTTATAGTTACGAATTAAACCGCCGGAGTCACGACCAAAGACATCTTTAAATTCTTTAGCGATTTCCGGAATAATTTTTAACGCTCGTTGTTGTTTTTCGTGTGCAAGGTATCGCACTTCCATAAATGCTTCGGGACCAACCATTGCTCCAATTGAATAAGGATTGGCAGGATCAAGAACTTGTCTTGGTTTAAAAGGTGGTAGATAGGCATCAACCTTTTCTTGGCTAGGAATGTCTACACGATCATAAGCATGAGTTAGTATAAAACCATCCATACAGACCATAACCGGCATGCTCAAACGTTCTGCTATTTTGAATGCCTGAATATGTAGATCGGCGGCCTCTTGATTAGTTTCAGCAAAAAGTTGTAACCAGCCAGCATCACGCATGGACATGCTATCGGTATGATCGTTCCAAATATTGATGGGCGCACCTATTGCTCTGTTACCAACAGTCATTACAATTGGTAGACCAAGGCCTGATGCATTGTATACAGCTTCAGCCATAAAAAGAAGTCCTTGACTTGCTGTGGCTGTATAAGTACGGGCGCCTGTTGCAGAAGAACCGATTGCAACGGACAAAGCACCAAATTCTGATTCTACATTAATAAATTCGCAATTTTTTAATTTTCCAGATTTAACAAGCTTACCACAACCTTCAACGATATGTGTCTGTGGTGAAATGGGATAAGCACAGATAACTTCTGGGCGACTTAGTGCAATACATTTAGCAACTGCACTAGATCCTTCAATTTGTTCTAACATTTTATTCCTTTTCTTTCGTTGTAATAATTTTCTTAATGATATCAAAAGCGGCAAGTGCAGCAGCTATATTGCCGTCTCCTACTTTGCCACTAAATTTAGATTTAATTGCTTTTTCAACAGATTTGAAAGCAAGTTGTCCTGATATGGCAGCAAAACCACCGAGGAGTACCGCATTAGGCATTGGTCGCCCCATATGCTTCATGGCAATTTCGGTTGCAGGTACATTGCATACATGTTTGTTTGGAATTTTTTTAACAGCATCAGCAACACCAAGTTCTTTGAGACTCTTGTTAGAATTAACTAAAACATAACCGTCGGACTTTAAACCTTGAAATACATCCAACGAATTAAATAGTGTTGGATCTTGAATAATAATTGCATCTGGTTCAAGTATGGGTTCTCGTGTGCGAACCTCTTTTTTATCTATTCGACAATAAGACACAACTGGAGCGCCCGTTCGCTCTGAACCAAAACTCGGAAAAGCTTGGGCATAACGTCCTTCAATAAATGCAGCAACTGACAGTAATTCTGCCGCTGTTACTACCCCTTGGCCACCACGACCATGTATACGTGTCTGGAACATACAATGCCTAAACTTCCTCAATAACTTAACACACTTTTTAGTAGATAATTAATAAAAAAGTAAAACAGTTAAACATATTGCGCGCTAAGAGTCATATTGCACTGCGCAATACTACATTGCAAGATGTGCAATGCTGTAAATTGCATTTTATTATTAAATAATTTAATACAATTTGATCTAAATCAATTATTATATACCTACAAAATATGGATGCATTAATATTATCAAGAGCACAGTTTGCAGCAAATATCTCTTTTCACATTCTTTTTCCTGCAATTACTATTGCCTTAGGTTGGTTCTTGCTGTTTTTCAAACTTCGATATAATTCAACTCAAAATTATAAATGGATGAATATTTATTTTTTTTGGACCAAAGTTTTTGCACTTTGTTTTGCTTTAGGGGTTGTTACTGGAATTACAATGTCTTTCCAATTTGGAACTAACTGGCCGGGTTTTATGAATTCGGTGGGAAATATTGCAGGTCCATTACTGGGTTATGAGGTGCTGACCGCTTTCTTTTTAGAAGCGACTTTCTTAGGTATTATGCTTTTTGGTTTTAATAAAGTCAAACCGTGGGTTCACACTTTGGCAACTGTTTTAGTTACGATTGGAACCACCTTGTCAGCATTTTGGATTTTAGTTTTAAATAGCTGGATGCAAACACCGAGTGGTTTTGAAATGGTCGACGGAGTGGCTATTGTAACAAGTTGGAAAGAAGTGATTTTTAATCCTTCTATGCCGTACAGATTTGTTCATAAACTTTTAGCCTCAGGATTAACAGCATCTTTTTTGATTGCAGGAATTTCTGCATATCGTTGGACGAAAGGCTATCAAGTTGATTCTGTTAAATCTGCAATCAAAGTAAGCGTTATCTGTGCAACTTTATTAATTCCCATTCAAATTGTTATAGGAGATTTACACGGTTTAAATACTCTAAAACATCAACCAGAAAAAGTTGCAGCCATGGAAGGCAATTGGGAAACCCAAAAAGGGATACCTTTAATTTTATTTGCTATTCCAGATGAAAAAACTCGCTCTAATAAATATTCAATAGAAATTCCAAAACTGAGTAGTTGGATTTTAACTCACGATCTTAATGGTAAAGTGGTGGGGTTAAATGACTTTAAAGAACATCCTCCTGTTGGACCCGTTTTTTGGTCTTTTAGAATTATGATAGCGGTGGGAATGCTAATGCTCTTTGTATCTTGGTTAGGTTTTTATTTTTATATAAGAAAAAAATCACTTCCGAATTTTTATTATAAAATTTTAACACTAATGACTTTTTCAGGCTGGTTTGCCACGCTAGCAGGTTGGTATACCACTGAGGTAGGCCGACAACCTTATCTCGTCTCAGGAGTTTTAAAAACCGCAGATGCAATAATTCCTAAAGTTGTTCTTCCTTCATATACAAGGGTACCCAGTACCCATATAGCATTCTCTTTGACTGTCTATATTGTGGTGTACACGCTATTGTTAATAGCTTTTATTTCAACTTTATTTTATATGGCTCGAAATTCTAAAGACAAAAAATTTGATGAAAAAGAATTTGATCCAGAAACAGGTCAACGTAGAACAATTATTTCAACACAAAAGATAATAGCATGATTACACAATTTTTTGATGCAGCAGGAAGGCTGATTATCAATTACCACTATTACCCGGGAGATTGGTTGCCTTTATTATTTGCTTTTCTTATGGGATTGTCCATGCTGATTTATGGTTTATTGGATGGTTATGACTTAGGAGTGGGAATGCTTTCTATTTTTTCCAAAGACAAAGAGGAAAAAGACAAAATGATTGCATCTATTGGTCCTTTTTGGGATGCTAACGAAACTTGGCTAGTTCTTGGAGTGGGCATTCTTCTTATCGCATTTCCAAAGGCTCACGGAATTATACTTACTAGTTTATATTTACCAGTATTTATTATGTTAGTAGGATTAATCTTTAGAGGAGTGGCATTTGATTTTAGAGCCAAATGTGAAAAAAAATTTCAAAAAAAATGGGACATTGCTTTTTTTGCAGGATCACTGACTACCGCTTTAGCGCAAGGCTATATGCTAGGATTTTATATTGCTGGATTTCAATCTACCTGGCAATCAATAACTTTTTCTTTTTTAGTCAGTATTTCTTTGGCAATTGGTTATTGCTTAATAGGTGCAAATTGGCTGGTCATGAAAACAGAAAATGATTTACAAAAAAGAGCGATAAATTGGGCAAAACTATCCTTGTATGGCGCGATATTTTGTATTTTTCTAGTTTCAATTGGTACGCCAGTTGCAAGTGTGAGAATTTTTGATAAATGGTTTATTTATCCTAATATTTTTTACTTATTACCAATTCCAGTATTGACTGGTTTATCAGTTTTATCAATGTATTTATGCTTGAAAAAATTGCCCTTGAAAGATGATAAAATGTGTTGGGTTCCTTTCGTTTTAACAATTCCCATCGCCATATTATGCTTTGCTGGTTTGGCCTATAGTTTCTTTCCATTTATTATTCCTGAACAGATTTTGATTGTTCATGCTGCATCTTCGGATTCTTCTTTGAAGATAGTATTGATTGGAGTATCAATTGTTCTTCCGGTTTTGTTGGGCTATACTTTTCTTACCTATAAAATATTTCATGGCAAAGTAAGTCAATTAAAGTATGACTAACAAGCAAGTATAACGATCGTACTGAAATATTATTTAACGAATTCAATTTCATTTATGCCCAAAAAAAATAAAACAGATCTTAAATCAGTATAGAAAATTTGGTTTTTAATATTATCTTTTACAATTTGATGCGCATTGTAACCAATACCAAGTCCAGAGTAATTTAGCATTCCCAAATCGTTAGCTCCATCTCCTATAGCAACCACTTTTTTTTGGTTGATTGTTTTTTTCGTACAAATTTCTTTCAAATAATTCAATTTTGCATTTTTTGTAGCAACAATTGGCACATATTTCCCAGTAAATTTATTATTGGCAAATTCAAATTCATTACTCACTACGTTCTTAAATCCTAATCTTTCACTTACGTAAGTTGATATGGGAGCAAACCCACCTGTAATTAATGCTGTTAGATAATTTTTTTTATTTAAAGTTTTAATCAAAATATCCGAACCAGGATTAAATTTTATCTTTTTGATAACTTCATTAATTAATTCTTTTGGCTTATTTTTTAGATAATTTACCCTAACGTCCAATGTAGTTTTTATATCAATCTTTCCTTCCATTGAAAGTTTAGTACTTTCATCAATGTTGGCATTAATACCGGCTATTTTAACAAGATCATCTAAAGTTTCATTCCCAATTATGGTTGCATCCATATCCGAAATAAATAATTTTTTATCTCTAAAATTTAAATCTTGAATACAAATATCAATTTTTTTTGAATTAAAATATTTTCTAATAGCTTCTTCTTTTTTTTCATTTAGACAATTAATTTCAAAATCCAAACACTTTGTGGATAAAGATTTTTTTGAATTGATAGAAATTGAAAAGTTATGAGATAAATATTTTTCAATCTCGTCAAGATTTAAAAATTCCAAGCTGACAAGTGTCAATGCTTGTTTATTTTCCATTAAATTCTAGATATTTTGCCTGAATTATCAAAGACAAACTTTTGATTTTGTTTAAAATATTATTGTCAATTTTAGAATCTATTGATATGAGCGCTATAGCTTTACCTTCAGCCGTATCTCTTCCCAGATGGAGAGATGCAATATTAATATTTTTATCTGCAAGAATTTTTGAAAGATCTCTTATGAAGCCAGGTTTATCTTCGTTGCTTATATATAAATTATGTTCTGAGAGCTCCGCATTAATTTTAATCCCTTTAATCTCTACGATTCTTGGCTTCCCTCCAAAAATTGTTCCACAAACGGATCGTGTTTGTTTTTCTGTTGTAATGATCAACCTAATTAAAGATTGATATTCAGATTCTCTTTGATGATTAACAGAAGAAATTTCAATTGATTTACTTTTGGCAGCAATAAGTGAATTAATTAAATTTATACTATCGCCGGCAGGTTTGAGTAAAGCGAAAACAATTGTTTGTAGAATGGGTTGGCTATTAAGGTTTGCCGTTTGTCCCTCAAATTCAACTCGAACGGATTTAATTGGATTTTCAGTTAACTGACCAGCAAAACTTCCTAGTAAATTCGCTAACTTTAAATAAGGTTTTAGTGTTAAGTATTCTTTTGCGGTCAATGAAAAAGTATTAACTGCATTTGATATTGCGCCCGTTTTTAAATAATCGCTAATTTGTTCGGCAATTTGTACAGCAACTTTCTCTTGCGCTTCAGCTGTGGCAGCACCGAGATGGGGCGTGAGAATTAAATTTTTGGTACCTAACAGTGGATTATTTTTTGGAGGTTCCTCAATGAAAACATCTAAAGCCGCGCTTGCAACGTGTTCGCTTTCTAAATTTTCCTTTAACGCTATTTCATCAATTAATCCGCCTCTTGCACAATTAATGATTCTGATGCCTTTTTTCATGATTTTAAATGATTCTTTATTAATAATGTTTTTAGTTTTTTCATTTAGTGGAGTATGAAGCGTTATAAAATCAGATTTTTTAAACAATTCTTTTAAATCAACTTTTTCTACTCCAATTTCTTTTGCTTTTTTATCTTGCAAAAAAGGATCGTAAGCTATTACTTTAAAATGCAAACCGAGCGCTCGTTGTGCAACGATTGATCCTATATTTCCACATCCAATGATGCCGAGGATCTTTCCAGAAACTTCTATGCCTTTAATCGAAGACTTCTCCCATTTACCTTCGTGGGTAGTTCGATCGGCATAAGGAATTTGACGTGCGGTACAAAGAATTAATGTAATAGCGTGTTCTGCAGTAGTAATTGAATTTCCAAAGGGAGCGTTCATTACAATTTTTCCGTTATTGGTTGCAGCTTTAATATCGATATTGTCCACTCCTATTCCCGCTCTTCCAATGACTGAAAGTTTTTCACTTGCCTCAATAATTTCTTTTGTAACTTTTGTAGCAGAGCGAACAACCAAACCATCACAATTTTTTAATTCTTGAATCAAACTTTTAGCATCCAGTCCTGTTTTAACAATAGTTTGGATTCCGTTATTAGAAAAAACATCTTCAGCTTCTTTATTTAATTTATCTGCGATTAAAATTTTATACATTTAATTTCTAATGTTTTTATAAGCCCAGTCAATCCATGGCAATAGTATTTTCATATCCCCGTTATTAACTGTCGCTCCGCCCCACAATCTCAAGCTAGGAGGTGCCTTGGGGTAGCCATTAATGTCGTAAACTACGCCTTCTTCATAAAGTTGTGAAACTATTTTCTTAATTAAATCTTTTTGTTCATCTTCAGAAAATTTATTAAACCATTCATCCTTAATTTGAAGTGTAATGCTCGTAGAAGATCTGGCCTTTGGTTCATCACACATAAACTCAATCCAATCACTACTATTTACCCAATCTGTAACTATTTGAAGATTTTTATTTGAAATTTTTTTTAATTCGTCAGTTCCGCCAATGGTTTCCACCCAGCTTAATGAATCCAATGCATCTTCTACACAAATCATCGATGGAGTATTAATTGTACTACCTTCAAAAATACCTTTAATTAATTTTTTATTATTCGATATACGAAATAATTTCGGAATTGGCCATTGGGGTGTATACGTTTCTAATCTTTTTATTGCTCGAGGTGATAATGCTAACATGCCATGAGCAGCTTCGCCTCCTAAAACCTTTTGCCAAGACCAAGTGATTACATCAAGTTTGTTAAAATCTATATCCATTGCAAATATTGCAGAAGTAGCATCACAAATTGTCAAGCCTTCTCTGTTATCAGGGATCCATTTTGCATCGGGAACACAAACGCCAGAGGTTGTGCCGTTCCATACGAAAATTACATCATTGTTAAAATTTACTTTATTCAGATCAGGAAGCTTGCCGTAATCAGCTTTATGATTATTTACATTTCCAATTTTTAATTGTTTCAATATGTCAATTGCCCAATCATTTCCAAAATTTTCCCAAGCCAGAACATCAACGCCTTTATAACCCAAGAGCGACCACATGGCGGCTTCCAAAGCGCCGGTATTAGATCCAGGCATTATAGCCAAATTATACGAATCCGGTAATTTGAGAATTTGTTTTGATTTAACAATTACCTCTTTAAGTTTTTTTTTACATTCTTTTGACCTGTGTGATCTACCAGTTTGAGAATTTTTTAAGACGCTAATATCCCATCCTGGTCGTTTAGAACAGGGACCGCTAGAAAAGTTTGGATTTTTTGGTTTAATATTGGGTTTATCCATTAATCGTTTCAATCATTTTAATTATTATCGACCGTATGTGGAAAGCTATTATACTCTATTTACGTACGAAAACCTATTATGCTCTTTTACGCACAATTTGATAACCGCGACGGAGAATATATTTAACAGGAGCAGCTACTCCGCTGAATACATGCACCAATCGGGTAAATGGAAATAGCAGAAAAATTGTTGTGCCCAACACTAAGTGCAGCTTGAATATTATCGCTTCACCCATAATAAAATCAGCAGCGCCGCTACGGAATGTAACCATATGCTGTGCCCAGTTTGCCAGTGCGATCATTGAACTTCCATCCATATGCTGTGCTGAAAACGGAATAGTAATCAAGCCCATAATAAGCTGTACATATAACACGAGCAGAATCATAATGTCAGATGGTTTACTGGTAGCGCGGATACGCGGATCAAATAGTCTTCGTACTAGAAGTATGGTCATGCCGATGAAACAAAGTGTACCGAAAATACCACCAGCAACCATTGCCATCATCTGTTTGGTACCTGCATCCATAAAGTAATGATAAACTTCCTGCGGCGTCAGAAGCCCAACCAGGTGCCCAAAGAACAGCAAAATAATGCCTACATGAAATAAATTGTTGCCTATACGCATTCCTTTTTTACGCAAGAGTTGGCTGGAATCTGCCTTCCAACTATATTGATCCCGGTCGTAACGTAATGCACTACCAACCACAAATACAACCAGACAAATGTAAGGATAGTAAACAAAAAAGAATTGATGTAGATAATCAGCTTTCATTTTTACCTCTTGCCACTTTATTTAATTCTTTCATAGCATCTTGGGAAGAAGCATTGCATGTATTGCAATCTGCAGCGACATCAGTCAACGGATTACCAGTGAAGGCTTCCGCTTCTTTCCACTGTTCATCCAGTTCTTCCAAAGTTTCAGGATCCTTGTGAGCTTCTTTCAATGCAGTTTTTATCTTCTCTGCATCAGCTTTGGCAGCAGAAAGTATTTCTATACTTGCAAATATATCCGCATAAGGCGACTTACATTTTTTTAACTTGGCGCCTATCACAGTGATCACATCAATTGCTTCTCCTAATAACTCAGTAGCATCCTGGGGCTCACAACGTGATAGATATTCCATGAAGAGCGGCAAATAATCCGGCAGCTCACCACTATCAATATGCAAACCTTTTGTGGCGTATGTTTCTGAAAGATTAACCATCGCCTGTCCTCGATCACGTGATTCACCATGAATGTGCTCAAATAAATGTAGACAATGAGCGCGACCACGGTCAAATGTTTCTACATAATCTTCCTGTACTGCCATTAAATCCTGTGCTTTTTGTGCGGTCAAAAAAGTTTCAACTTTTTTGATGAATTTTTCCGGCAATAATGCCTCTGAGCGTAATGTCTGTAATAATTCATCCGATGCTGAATAAACTGTTCCTTCCGGATAAGTGAGCAACAATCCTAATAGTTTAAATGTTTTCATGAATTTTTTGATCTTTTTTGCACTTTTCCACTCATTGTGTTTTTATGGGTTTTAGTACCGAACAGACTGGTTTTACCGACATCACCGGAGCATCCGTTGCCAAAACTAAAGCCACAGGATGAGCGGGTGTTAAACGCAATTTCGTTATCAAATGGCGTATCACCTGAATATTCACGGTGATTGGTTGGAATCACAAAGCGATCTTCATAATTCGCTAGTGCCATAATACGATACATATCGGTGAGCGTAACTTCATCCAATCCTACTTTTTTCAATAACTCCGGACTGTTGGTGCCTTCACCAATATTTTTTCTGCGCATATATTCACGCATGGCAATCATCTTCTTCAATGCACTCACCACAGGTTCTTCCTTGCCTGCCGTTAATAAATTGGCAAGATATTTCACCGGAATTCGTAA
>Ga0208640_1000302_pt1 | contig 22420 bp, 10 predicted proteins | sample ETNtaG_23_FD_185774 | JGI IMG/M metagenome (GOLD analysis project Ga0208640, IMG submission 185774) | Marine microbial and viral communities from oxygen minimum zone, Eastern Pacific Ocean - ETNP201310SV72 (SPAdes) (version 2) | ecosystem: Environmental > Aquatic > Marine > Oceanic ... | reverse complement strand
CAGACTGTCATGACCATATAATATTTTACCTCCGGAAAAAATTCCGCTACCAAGGCCAGTGCCCAACGTGATTGTGATAAAATCTTTCATATCTTTTGCGATACCAAAATATTTTTCTCCCAATGCGGCAGCATTTGCATCATTTGTAAGTAGAATATCACAATTGAAATTTTTCCTTAAAAGCGACACTATATCAACATGTCCCCAGCTTAAATTAGGCGGACTATGGATAACACCATTATAATGGTTGCCATTGGGTGCACCAACACCGATTCCTGCTAGTTCACCTTCAGGGTGATCTTCTAAAAAAGAATCTACTTTTTCTGCTAACCGATTAACAAGGCCATCTGCAGGCTCATGCCCAAAGGTTGGGAAATGTTCGCTGAACAATATATTCCCAGATTTTTCAATGAATCCGAAAACCGTATTCGTACCGCCAATATCAATTCCCAATACAACCTTTTTCACAATTCATCCTTTAATATTTGTAGTTGAATAAATAGATTGTCAATAAGACAAACCAAATCCATATTCAAACAGTGGATCATAATTTTTATCACCTATATTGATGGGGATTTGGTTCATATGCTTTGGCCAACTAACTGAAAGTTTTCCAGTTGGTATATAGTCTCCAAATAAAACATCCGCCACTCCTTCACCTTCGGTTCCGGGAAGCCAAGCTGCCATAAGTGCATCCCAATCGTCAAGGTATGGTGTAATGATTAAGGGTCTTCCGGTAACGAGAATAACAGCGACAGGTTTTCCGGATTCTTTAATTTTTTTTAACAATTTTAAGTCATTTTTATCTATTATCAGTTCTTCTCTGTCCCCTACCATCTCGGCGTAGGGTTTTTCACCAATAATTGCAATTACCACGTCAGCATCTAATAAATTTTCACCATTTTCTGACAGGGTTACTGATGATGGATCTGAAACAGTGGTTATTATGCCCTGAAATATTGTTGTGCCATCTGTAATTGCGCCAGAATCTCCCTGCCAGCTAATGGTCCAGCCACCGCATTGAAAACCGAGATTATCTGCGTGGCTTCCTGTCACTACAATTTTTTGATTCTCCTTATTCAAGGGGAGGATGTTGTTTTCGTTTTTCAATAAGACGAGGGATTCACGTACACATTGTCGGGCAACTTCCCGGTGGGAGTTTGTGCCGATATTATTCACTTGGGTTCGATCTGCCATGGGATGCTCAAAAAGTCCCATATCATATTTTACTGTTAATATTCTACGGACAGCATCGTCAATGCGACTCATGAGAATTGATTCTTCAAGTACTGCTTCTTTGAATAATTTTAAAAATGTTTTAAATGTTTCACCTCGTGGTTCTACTTGACCGGGGACCATAACCATATCTATGCCAGCATTGATTCCTGCAATTATATCTGATTTATAATCTCCTGGGAGTTCATCGATTCCTTGCCAATCCGATACGATAATTCCTTCAAATTTCAGTTCTTCTTTGATTATTCCTGTAAGTAAATCTTTTTTACCATGGAGTTTCTTCCCATTCCAACTATTATAAGATGCCATGATTGAACCAACTCCTGCATCAATTGCGGGCAAATAAGGCTCCACATGAATTCTACGGAATTCATCTTCATTCAACATTGTATTACCGCGATCAATTTTTCCTTTTAAACCAGTACCCCAAAGTGTACCGCCATCCCCTGCGAAATGTTTGGCGGTAGAAAGAATTTTCCCCTTTTCACCAAGTGAGTTTCCCTGGTATCCTTTAATTGTTGCAGCAGAATAATCAGTTACTAAGCCAGGATTTTCACTAAAGGATTCATAGGCTCGACCCCATCGTTCGTCTCGGCTCACCGCCAGGCAAGGTGCAAATGTCCAGTGAATTCCTGTGGCTACAACTTCTTCTGCTGTAACGGCGGCAGCTTGTTTTACTAATTCCGGATTTCGCATGCATCCTAATCCAATATTGTGTGGGAAAATAGTGGCACCCTTTACATTATTATGTCCATGAACTGCATCAATTCCATATATAATAGGAATTTTTAATCTCGTTTTCAGAGCTTCTTGCTGATATTGATCAACCATATCCGCCCAGGCTTTTGGTTCATTGACTTCCGGCGTGGAACCTCCACCGCTTAATATGGAACCGATGAAATATTCGTTGATATCCGATAATTCTATAAATTGCCTGTCCACTTGGGTCATCTGGCCAATTTTTTCCTCTAATGTCATTTTTTCCAAAAGGTCAGAAATAAATTGGTCTTTAATTGATTGATCTTCAGAAAAACTAAATGATAATGATAGGAGGATAGAGATTAATATTTTACTGATTTTGTTCATTATAGTAATGCGTTTTTCTTTCTACTATGTTCACCGACAATAATGTTGTGGTTGGATTTATTTTTTTGACGTTTTTGTTTTTAATACGGTTTGAAAGATAATCCAATGTGCTTTCAGCTAGCTCATCCAAATTGGTGTTTATGCTAGACAATTTTGGATAGTATATCTTGCCGTAGGGCATATTATCATACCCTACGAGACCATAATCTCCAGGAATGATTGAGCCGTTTTCCAAGGCCGTATGCAAGAATCCAAGCGCCATTTGATCATTGGAAGAAAAGATACCCATCTTCTTTTCTTGTTGCTTGACGTCGTCAAAAGCTTTTTCCCCGGATAGAAATGAATAATCACCATGGTACTCCCACTCGATTTGGAATCCCTTTTTACGTAAATAATCGATGTAACCATCACGCCGTAAATTTGCTTCCCATTTGATTAGGGGGCCGGTAATAATCCCAAAGCGTTCGTAACCAGACTCAATTAACAGTTTTGCAGCTAACTGCCCACCTTGGTAGGAGTCAAAGGTAAAGGTTGTAATCACATTTTCAGCAGTTGGTGCGATGGAGACCATTGGACATAGAGTTATTTTTTCTTTAATTTTCTTGTATTGTGTGCTTTCAAACGTAGGAGTCATTAGAATGATACCATCATTCGACTGGGCTATAGAACTCAGTTTATTCACTACATTTGTTGAATGTTTAATGGAATGAATACTTAGATGAATATTTGACAAAGAACAGACCCTGTCAAAGCTTTCGTATAGGCAGGAATAAAATTCCTCAGCATCATGTTGGGTTACTAATGCCATTTCCAGGGGAAGTTTGTCTAGCTGGTAAACAGGCCGGCTGGTACGATAACCCAACTCTCTGGCTGCGAGTAGAATTTTTTCTACACTTGCAGACCTGCCAACTGCTTTTCCGGACAAGACCCTGGATACCGTTGAAACTGAATAGCCGGCCTTATATGCAATATCTTCTAGTTTTACCTTCATATGCAAATTAATTTAACTTAAATAAAATATATTTGCATTAACTATTTTATAAAATCATCTTTTTATTCACTTTTGTCAAGATTTATTGTTAAATCCTATAGAATTGGCTAAATATAGAAGAACCTTAAATAGAAGTACCTAAAATAGTAGAACAGATGTTTAGCGGAATTGTCTCTCTGGTCGGTATCGTATATTTTATTATAATATCTAGTCGGTCCTTTTATTTCAAGAAATAAGTCCAACACATCCGAATATTTATTAGTAACCGGCTTTACATTCATATGCAAAACTATTTAATATTATTAAAAATTATTTGCATTATATATTTTATACAATTATCTTTTCTACCACTTTTGTCGGGATTTATTGTTAGATCCTGTAGTAATTGTATGAATATGGAAGGACCTAAAATAGTAGAACAGATGTTTAGCGGAATTGACTTTCTGGTCGTTTTCGTATATCTTATTATTATAATCTCTGTTGGTCTTCTTATTTCAAGAAAAAAGTCAAACACATCCGAATATTTTTTAGCAAATCGCAACATAGGTTGGTTTGTCGTTGGTTCAGCTTTATTTGCATCGAATATTGGTTCTGAGCACCTTGTAGGATTGGCAGGTACCGGTGCTAAGAGCGGTATTGCAGTAGCCCAGTTTGAAATTCTGGCGTCACTCATTCTGCTCTTACTGGGATGGGTTTTTGTCCCTTACTTTCTTAACAGTAAAGTATCAACAACACCGGAATTTCTGGAACGTAGATATTCACCGCATGCCCGTTGGTATTTGTCCACTATTTCAATTTTTGCCTATGTTGTAACAAAAATAGCAGTCACAATAGCCGCAGGTGGAATTGTATTTGAAGGATTGATGGGTGTTGACTTCTGGACTGGCGCCTTTCTTATTGTGTTGTTAACCGGTATCTATACAGTACTTGGTGGACTGCGCGCTGTCGTTTATACGGAAACAATTCAAACGGTTGTGCTCCTTGCCGGATCTGCGGTTACTCTGATCTTTGGCTTGCAGGCTATTGGCGGATGGGATGCCATGGTAGAAACAGCAGAACCAGGTTTTATGAGCATCTGGAAACCGTCCAGCCACCCGGAATTTCCTTGGACGGGCATTGTTTTAGGGGCACCCATTCTCGGAATCTGGTATTGGTGTACGGATCAAAATATTGTTCAAAGGGTTTTAGCTGCAAAAAATATCTCTGAAGCCAGAAGGGGAACTATTTTCGCCGGATTCCTAAAGATTACACCACTGTTCTTTTTCGTGATTCCGGGAGTTATCGCATCCTGTCTAGTAGCGAATGGTCAATTGAGTTTCTCTTCAAGTGAAAGTGACAGTGCGTTGCCGATTTTAATCAGAACATTGTTGCCCTCAGGTCTTAGAGGCATGGTTGCGGCTGGTTTACTCGCTGCTTTGATGAGCTCGCTAGCTTCCGTTTTTAATTCTTGCTCAACACTGGTCACTTTGGATATTTATAAAAAACTTTATCCGAAAACAGAAGAACAAAAGCTAGTCAAAATTGGTCAATGGAGTACCACTGTTTTGGTTGTGATCGGGTTATTATTTATACCGTTAATCAGCAGATTCGGCGACACACTTTTCGTCTCTCTACAGTCTATACAGGCGATGATTGCACCACCTATTGCCGCAGTATTTCTTTTTGGTATCTTTATTAAACGATTGAATAGCCAGGGTGCCATCGCTTCCCTTGCTGTTGGTTTTGTTATTGGGATGAGCCGCTTTATTCTTGAAATAATCAACCCGACATCTGGTACACTTTTACATGATTTTATATCTATCAATTTTCTGCATTTTGCATTCATTCTTTTTGTGATATGCAGTATTGTCCTGGTTCAAGTCAGTTATTTAACTCCTGCCCCAGGAACAGTTAAAACTTTAGGGCTAACCTACGAGAGGTCAGCCAAAACCAGAGAACCAAGCCTTGGATTGATAATGACAACGGTTAAAGTAGTTGAAGACAGGTTATATTCAATATTGCTTATATTAGCCGTAATCTTGGTTTGGATTTTCTTTGCTTAGTAAAAGAAGAGGAGGTCGTAATGAAATCGACAATGATAATGGTTATTTTGATTGCACTGTTGATACCACTTGTAGTGTTTGGTCAGTCGATCGATAATTTTGACAGCGAACCGGATTCCGGTTACTGGATCCATGAAATATCTGAAAATGCCGACACTGCATTGAGCTATGTTGATATCAGCTATATAACAGATCCAGTGTTTGAAGGAGCCGGTGCAATGCAGCTTGACTACAGCGCGCATAACAGCGAAGCGTGGGGTGGCTATGCAAAAATCTACCACATGTCTTCCACCGCAAGTGAGGAAGCACCAGTTCTAGCAGGAACATGGCAAATGGCTCCTGAAGCAGGCGCTTTAATGGTAGGTCCAGCTCCTAATGATGGCAGCTGGTGGTCAAACTCTGAAGAAGATGTTGTTACAAGAGCGTGTTATTTTGATGACCAGTATGTGTTTAATGCAGATGGTTCGTTTAATAATGTTTTACAAGATGAAACCTGGCTTGAAACCTGGCAGGGTGGAGCTGAAGGCTGTGGAACGCCAGTAGCCCCTCACGATGGTTCAAATGCAGCAACATATACGTATGACACAGGTACGGGCACAGTTACCCTTAATGGAGTGGGTGCTTATTTAGGGCTTCCGAAGGCTCACAACGAAGGCGAACTCGGTTCTCCTGATGACGCCCCGGAATCTATTACCTATGATATAACGCTTTCAGATAATAACAATACAATGACTCTGGTTATCGAATGTGGATCAGGAGTGTTCTGGACCTTTAAACTTGTGGCGGATGAAGATGAAGCACCACTTCTATCGGGTACATGGATGATGGCTCCTGAAGCAGGCGCTTTAATGGTAGGTCCAGCTCCTAATGATGGCAGCTGGTGGTCAAACTCTGAAGAAGATGTTGTTACAAGAGCGTGTTATTTTGATGACCAGTATGTGTTTAATGCAGATGGTTCGTTTAATAATGTTTTACAAGATGAAACCTGGCTTGAAACCTGGCAGGGTGGAGCTGAAGGCTGTGGAACGCCAGTAGCCCCTCACGATGGTTCAAATGCAGCAACATATACGTATGACACAGGTACGGGCACAGTTACCCTTAATGGAGTGGGTGCTTATTTAGGGCTTCCGAAGGCTCACAACGAAGGCGAACTCGGTTCTCCTGATGACGCCCCGGAATCTATTACCTATGATATAACGCTTTCAGATAATGACAATACAATGACTCTGGTTATCGAATGTGGATCAGGAGTGTTCTGGACCTTTAAACTTGTAGAAGCTGGATCAGCACTTGCCCAAGCAAATGATTGGGGTGAAGATTGGATGACTATACTGGAAACTCGTTCTAGAGATGGAGAAGTCTGGGACTGGTCGGGCTATGATAGTGTTTCATTCTCGTACAACAATTCGGTTCCACAAACAGGAACTGGTAGCCAAACAGTTCATTTGAGATTGAACCTGAGTGACTTCGGAAACGTTGCAAATCCCGCCAACTACACGGGACTGGGAGAGTATTATTACTCTTTTCATTACATCCTGGATAACGAACCGGGCTGGAATACGATTACTATTCCTCTTGAGAGCAATATGGACGCCTGGTCAGGCGAGGGATTCAATAACACCGGCTGGGCCGGTGAAGCAGGCAATGGTGAACTTGACAAAGATGCTATCGCCGGGTTCCACCTTGAATTTTCCATCGACGGTGGTGGAGATGGTACTTATAATCAGGGCACAATCATCCTGGATGATTTTACACTGACCGGTTCACTGAATGCACTAACCAATCCCGGTTTTGAAGCGGCCGATGAATCTGGTGATGACTTTGGCTGGGGGTGGACGCACGCTGGTGAAGGTCAGGCTCATACCGAAATTGTCACCGATCCAGAAATGGCTTATAGTGGTGACAACTATGCTCATATAGGTGTTGATAATGGCGCCGCCTGGGCAGTCTTCTATACCGAAGGTGATATTCCCGCCGCGCATGGTGAAACCTGGCGCTTTAGCGGTTATGCTAAGAGTCTCTCCGGTATTGATGGAGATTATGGTTTTTTCAAGCTCGAAGCTAAAGATGCCGATGGCAACATTATAGAGGATACAGGTGACATGATGATTCCAATCACTGATGAGTGGGGTCTGCATAGCGCTGAATTTGTCATGCCAGAGGGGACAGCGTTAGTTTCGGCTGTTATAGTGGCTTCGCGCTGGGACGGCTCCAACTGCGACTATGCTTTCGATGAAATGTTCTTCATGAACGTGGGAGTGCTAGATGTGGTACCTCCAGAAGCAGTTGAAAATGTGAGCGCCGTACCGGGTAACCATTACAACCTGGTCACGTGGTCCGACAATGATGGTGAAGATGGTGAGACTTATAATGTCTATGCCAGTCCGGAACCGATTACGGATTCATCAATATCAACAGCGGATGTTATTGCCTCCAATGTGTTGGAAGGAGCCCAGGCTGCAGTACATTACCTGTATTATCCTTTGGAAGATACAGAAGTAAGCTACTACTACGCCGTTACCTGCCAAGATGCATCTAATAATGTGGGTGACCCGGGCACATCTGATGGTTCGATTACGAACACAGCCTTGGGCATTCCCACAATTTCGTTGGACGTCCCGGCAGAATTTGCTGCAGATGGGGACCTCGGTGAATGGTATGATAGTGGAATCATACCGTTTGAACTTGGTGCAGCGGATAACTCTTGGGGAACGCCCAGCATCGTCGGTAACGTGACAGATGATGATGATCTGTTTGGAACGATCTTCCTGGCAGTAGATGATGATTACCTTTACGTCGCCGCAGATGTAATTGATGACGTCTATGACGGATATCAGCCCGGTGACGGCACAGGTGGTTGGTGGGAAAACGACGTATTTGAATTGTTCATCGGTTTGTACGACCAGCATGGACCAAAACACGGCGGTATGAATCGTGGAGATGAACCTGATTACAAATTCTTCTTCCTTGAAACCCATGTTGTAAATGACTTCAACGGAGCGGATACATTGGCTGTGAACGGCGATGGGAATTATTATCAAGAAGGATTTAATCCAGATTGGGTGGTAGAAGCAAAACTGGCCCTGGATGACATCGCCTTTGATGACGACATCAGATTCAACGCGGTGAATGGCATGAGGATTCCGATAGAACCGACACTGCATGATAACGATGGAGCAGGATGGGAAGGAAACTTGGTTGGTTCACCTTTTAACACGGATAATGCCTGGCAAACACCGTCAGTATGGTCCAGTACCTGGATTGGTGATCAATTTATGGTTGGTATCGATGAGGAAACCACGGGGATAATTTTTCATTATTCCTTAGATAATAACTATCCTAATCCTTTCAACCCAACCACAACAATAAACTATTCCCTGGCCAGCAGTGGAAAGGTAAACATCTCTGTCTATAATATACTCGGTCAAGAAGTAGCCACGTTAATAAACAAATATCAGCATGCAGGAGAGCACCGGGTAGCTTGGAATGGACATGGTCTTTCTTCGGGCGTTTATATCTATCGCCTGAGATCTAATGATTTTGTTCAGACCAAAAAAATGATGTTGATGAAATAGTTAAACAATGTCATCTATAAATATCATAGGGGGAGTGGGATATCACTACTCCCCCTATGTAATTTTAGAAGATAAATAGGTCTGTCTATCTATGAATATGAAATTTGGAATCTCAATTAAATTGCGATACTCTCTTTGGATTCTACTTGTATTTACCAATTTACTTGTTGCTCAAACGACAGGGAAAATATCCGGAACTGTCACTGATTCAGAAACGGGAGAACCACTACCGGGAGCCAATGTTGTACTCGAAGGGGAATTAATCGGTGCGGCTGCTGATAATGATGGTCGGTTTCATGTAATCAATGTTAGTCCTGGGGTATATACTGTCAAAGTAAGTGTAATGGGGTATAATCCTGTTCGCTTTGAAGATGTCCGTGTGTCTGTTAACAGGACATTGGGTTTAGATGTGGAAATGACCCCAGATGTTGTGGAAGGAGAAACCGTTATCGTAACCGCTGATCGTATTTCCTTCAAAAGAGACCAAACCAGTACAATCAAGAATGTATCATCCGACGAAATCCAAGAATTGGCTATCGAAAGCATGGGTGCAGTGGTAAACATGCAGGCAGGTGTTGTGGCAGGTCATTTCCGGGGAGGACGTTCTACTGAAGTAACCTATATGATTGATGGCATTCAAGTTGATGAAGCTTTTAGCGGACAAAATACTACAGTTGAAATAGAACCCGAAGCGGTTCAGGACCTTGAGATCATTACAGGTACCTTCAATGCGGAATACGGCCGAGCCATGAGTGGTGTTGTCAATATTGTCACCAAGAATGGAGGAAATAACTTCGAAGGATCTCTGAGCAGTGGGTACGGGAATTACTATACGAGGAATGACAATATCTTTATTGGCTTAACCCCTTCTGAGTTTAACCGAAACCAGGATTATAAAGTTCAATTAAGTGGGCCTATATTGAAAGACCGAATTACTTTTCTCACTAATTTCCGTTTTCGGGACAATAAAAATCATCTGAATGGAATTAACAGATTCAATGTAACTGATGAAAGTAATTACTACAGCAGTAGTCCTTCAGAGTGGATTGATGATTATTCAGGTGATAGCAGTTTTGTCGCTATGAACCGCTCTAATAATCAATCTTTACTGGGAAAACTCACCTTTACTCTGGGAAGTTTTAGGCTATCCACACTTTACTCTTTGAACGAGGATGAATGGCATGGATACGACCATATATTTAAGTACAATCCATACGGTATGGCTGCAACCCATAGAAGGACGGAATTTGCCTCAATTTTCATAAACCACATGTTAAGTCATTCACTGTTTTACGAGCTTAAGTTATCATACATGGATAACTACAATGGATGGTATATGTACGAAGATCCTTTGGATTCTAATTATGTTCATGACAGATATATGGATAGTTATGGACCTGGGTTCTTCACCGGAGGACAGCAAAAGGGGCATAGTGTCCGGACTATGGAAGATTGGGGAGCGAAATTTGACCTGACCTGGCAAGTTAATCATACCCACAGTCTGAAGTGGGGAGCTCAGTACATTCAACATCAATTGGACAACCAATGGCACGATATTCGAAACAAATATCACGGTACGGTTGATGAAAACATATTGTATGAACCAGATACGTTAGCAGATAATACTTTGTATGCCGATGTGTATCTGGTGGAACCGATTGATGCGTCGGCCTATATTCAGGATAAAATGGAGTTTGATGAGATGGTAATCAACTTTGGTATCAGATATGATTATTTTGATCCCAATACAGTTTATCCATCTGATAGACGAAACCCAGCCAATCAGTTGTCTCTTCCAGATTCCATGATGTCTGTCTATCCAATGGCAGAACCTTTCTATCAAGTTAGTCCCCGATTTGGATTGGCTTATCAGTTGGGTGATGTTGCCGTGCTACATTTCAGTTATGGGCATTTCTTCCAACTTCCTCCATTGTATGCGCTTTATCAGAGTCATTCTTTTTTGATATCGCCCAATGACTATGTAACCACCATAGGAAATTCACGCCTTAAACCAGAGAAAACCGTAACATATGAAATTGGACTTTGGCAGGCATTGACAAGTAATATGGGTCTTGAAGTCACCCTGTTTTATAAGGATATATATAATTTATTAAGCACAAAAATTATAAGTACTTACAATCAAATTGAGTACGGTCTATTTAGTAACAAGGATTATGGAAATGCCCGTGGATTGGAAGTGAAGTTTGATTACGGGAGTCAACCAATTAATGTAAACATCAACTATACGCTTCAGTACACTCGTGGGAATGCTGATTATCCTCAACAAAGTTTTAATAGAGCAGGAGACAGTATGGATCCAGTGAATCGGTTCATTCCTATGAGTTGGGATCAGCGCCATACGTTTAATGCAACCGTTGGATATCATTCTGGGAATTTTCACATGTCAACCACAGGGTATTATAATTCAGGCACTCCCTATACCTTTTCTCCCCTTGGGGAAAGTACTTTATCACGGATAAACCTCTACCCAAATAATGATTATCAACCTGCCAAATATCAAGTTGATTTAACAGCACGCTATTCATTGCAATTAGCAAATATGGCTGGTGCAAATTTTTTTCTAACTATATACAATCTATTTGACAGATTAAACGAAGAATGGGTGAACAGTCAGACAGGACGAGCTTATACAGATATTGAGGAAAATAGTGAGATTTTACTGCACCGAAGTAATTTTAATGATTATGAAGACGTGTATCAAAACCCATCAATGTATTCAACACCACGCATGATTAAATTTGGAATAGAATTAACTTTTTAGAGGTATATAACCATGATTAAAAGTTCGCGGATTATTAGAATTCTTTGTATCAGTATGCTCATAAAAGGGTTAGCCCTCTTCGGGCAGGGTAAACCCTATGCTGGACCCGAAGATCCTGCCGGTGATATTGCGGCTGAGCGAGAAGGGTATATGACAGGAAACCGGGTTTATCTCTATTTTCGGAATACGACTGAATTATCTGATTGGCCTAAAGCCAGCGTCTCCAAATGGCCTAACAGTCCAGAAGGAGTTAAAATGACTGACGGGGTTGGTCTGTTGGTTGGAGCTAAGGTCTTTATTGAGGATGACGGCAATGCGGCCACAGTGGATACAATCCCCCTCACAACTCCTGTGGATATTCTTACCACAGACCACCACATACTTTATTACCTGCAGACAAGCTATCGGGAAGAAATGGATGTAGATCCCACAGGAACAGTGGAATGGGGATTCTATCCAATTTTTGGATATTTCAATGAAGCAGATGAATATGCTGCTGTGAGCAATAAGCCATATTCTTGGCCACCAGTTGGTTGGCCAGCAACGGGGTCAACAACCAAATGGCCAGGTGAATGGGATGGGCGTTTTGGGCGGGGCGTCATTTATGCCGATATGGAAGCCTATTTTGCTGTTAATGATGCCCAGGATCAGGAAAATTTGGGTCCCGAAGATTATGTTAAATATTATCCCAGACCCGGTCATTTTGTTGGTGAATTAAGACCAAATGTTACCATTCAGTTAGGTTCTCCCTGGGGGGGACTTGGTACACGTGTAGAAACCCGGGGATTCCAGTGGAATAATCCTCAGGCCAGGGATGCTATTTTCTGGGAATATTCCGTTGCAAATATTTCAGATTATGACCTTACAGAGGTTGCATTTGGTTACTGGGTGGATAATGCTATTGGAGGTGACGGTGATGATGACTTAGGATATTTCGATGACGAATCAGATATGGCATATTCCTGGGATATTAATGGCATTGGTTTAGGTGGTCTTCCAACAGGTGTCATGGGATTTGCTTATCTTGAAAGCCCTGGTTTGGCTTATGACTACCAAGACAATGACGGAGATGGATTGATTGATGAAAAACGGGATAATGAGGCGTTAGCCTTTATTGGTCCCACTGATGGCATCAATGATCTCGACGCCTTCCTTGAGTTCTATGATTTAACTGAAGAGGATCTCCAATCTCACTGGGATGCGGATGAGGATCAAGATTGGGAAGATGGGGAAGATCTTAATGGCGACGGTATTTATCAGTTGAGTGAGTATGCTGGTGATGATGTTGGTTTGGACGGTGTTGCCCCGGGTGAATTAAATTATGAAGGACCGGATGAAGGTGAATGTAACCATATGCCCGATTATCTAGAAGGTGTTGGATGTGAACCTAATTTTAATGAGACTGATGTTTCTGAATCAGATATGATCGGCTTGACTGCTTTTCGAATGTACCCTATCCCTAGCCACGCCCCTTCCAATACAACTCAGTGGTTCAAAAATGACCAGGCAATGTGGGAAGTGATAAGTGTTGATTCACTGGAAGAATATCTAGATATTGTATCCAATCTAGTAGAGGTATTTGCTTCCGCCTCGTTCCCGCTTTACCAAGGAAGAGTGGAACGCATTTCCATGTCAGAACTTCACTCCTATGATCCTCTTGCTGGCTTGGAATCAGATGAACATTCAGCTCCAGCTCTGTACGAATTGAAACGGATTGTCCAGGTGATTTATGAAAAGGATTATCGGTTCGCACAACCGCCGAAAATGCCCACATTAACAGCCACAGCCGGAGATGGCGAAGTAATTCTCACCTGGGATGACATCGCTGATACCCGGACCCGAGACCCTTTTGTCGGAAATGTAAATGACTTTGAAGGTTATAAGGTTTACCGTGCAACTGATAGGTACATGTCAGATGCAGAAGTGATTACCGATGGCTATGGAACACCTACGTTCATGCTTCCGATATTTCAGTGTGACCTAATAGATGACATAAGTGGTTTTACGGATTTTGGTCTCGTAAACGGAATTGCATATAACTTAGGTTATGATACAGGGATTACTCATGTGTTTCGAGATAATACTGTCCAAAATGGCAGAACGTATTATTATGCGGTGGTAGCTTATGATTATGGTGCACCAGATATAGGTCCTGGAATTTCTCCTTCTGAAAATAATGTTGTAATTCAGTTAGATGAGGCTGAAAATGTTGAATCTATAGGAAAAAATGTGGCAATTGTAATACCTCATCAGCCTGCGGCAGGCTATATTCCGCCAGAAATCAGTACAGAAGAAAATCCTAATTTAATCGGGACTGGTACGGTTCAACCGGAAATCTTAGCTAGAGGAAGTCTTAAACCAGGACATGAATACATGATGACTTTTGGTATAGATACCTTGGGTCAAGTCTCTGGATACGATAACGGGATTCTGTACGCGACAAACAAGTTTAGTGTATACGATGTATCTGATAGTACTATATTAGTATATGAAGAGGATTCCACCAAGTTTATAGGTAATCATCTGTTATTCAGGGATTCGCTTGATTACTGGACATTAAATGTGGAAGAGGAAATTTCCAGTGATGTGTTCGATGGTATTCAGGTAATAATTGATCCCGCAGTAGAAACTGCTGATTATAATTATTCAGAATCGGGATGGCTGGTAGGCAATGGGATCATGAGAATAACGCCTTCCATTAGTGAAGGCCCCAAGATGCCTTGGAAATATCAAATTGTATTTACGGACAATGATTCAGCCTATGTTGGTATAGCTTCTACTGGTACAGTAAGGGATGAAAATGGCTCATCAATTGGTTCTGATAAAATCGCTAATCCTGCTATCAATTTTTATGTACAGAATATGTTCTTTGTTGATTCTATCTCAGGACAATATGAACTTATGGATGTTATCGCCCAAGACATGAATAATAATGATACTTTTGATCTATTTGAGGATAGAATATTTATAGGAGCTCCAGCTGGTAATCGTTGGCGAGCTACTGCATTTATCATTGATTTTCAACTAGCAACCGATGCAACATACCCTCTGAGTGGGGATGTGTATCAGGTTGATTGGGATCGTCCATTTTTTGAGTCAGATACGATAAGGTTTACTGTGTCGTCGGATGATTCCTTGGACACTGGTGATCTGAGCAGTGATATGAAGAATATCAAAGTAGTGCCCAATCCTTATGTAATGACGAACTTGATGGAGCCAGCTTTATCGAATCCCTTCTTGAATCAACGACGGCGTCTACTCTTTACGCATATCCCTGCTACTTGTACCATCAAAATATTTACAATCAGCGGCGTCTTGGTAGATAAAATCATTGTGGAAAATGAACCAGATAATGGAATCGTTCATTGGGATATGCTTACGAGGGAAGGATTAGAGATCGCTGCCGGTATGTACCTTTATCATGTTGAATCAGAGGTGACTGGAGATGAAAAACTTGGGAAATTTGCTGTAATTAAATAAGTACGAGAGAATAAGCCATGAAACAAATACAAAAGCTGTTAATGATTGTGTTATTAGCAGTTACTCTAGGGTTTTCACAGGAAATCAATCGATATGGTACCACAGCTGCCAACTTTCTGGAAATTGGAATTGGAAGCGCCGCCAGTGCTATGGGTGAAGCCTATGTTGGTGTGGCAAATGACTTATCGTCTATTTACTGGAACCCTGCCGGGCTTGCCTCCATCCAACAAAGTGAAGCTCTATTTGTCATTCAACCGTGGGTAATAAATATAAATACTCTATTTGCTGGAGCAGCTATTAAGGTTCCCTCTATTGGAACGTTAGCTCTCGGACTTACTCAGGTCGATTATGGTGAAATGGATGTGACTACCCTCGAGTATCAGGACGGTACTGGAGAAAAATTCACGGCCAATGATTTAGCTGCCAGCGTATCCTTTGCCCGGAAACTTGTCCCTTGGTTTTCTTTTGGTATTTCAGGCAAACTTATTCATTCAAATATCTGGCGCTGCAATGCTAATGCCGTTGCTATAGATTTGGGTGTAATTGTTAATACTCATTTTTTCTCCGTGACAGGTGAACAAAAGGATGGAATGGCCATTGGAATGAGTATCTCGAACTATGGTACCCGGATGAGATACGATGGAATTGATTTGTTGAATCCCATTGATATTTCCCTTTACGAAAATGGAAACTATGGTGATGTACCAGGACAGTTTAGGACTCAAGCCTGGGAATTGCCTTTACTGTTCAGAATTGGGGTTGCTGTCAAACCTATTGTATCTACATATCATAACCTGATCATTGCTGCTGACGCTCTCCACCCCAACAACAATATGGAGTCTGTCAATGTAGGAACACAATATGAAATGCATATACCCGGAGCAGGCAAATTTTTCCTGCGTGGTGGCTATAAAGCCCTTTTCATGAACAAGACCGAATATGGTATAACTGGCGGAGGAGGAATCAAACTCTTCTTCATGGGTAATCATTCCATAACTATCGATTATGCCTACAAGACTATGGGGATCTTGGGGAATGTTCATGCCTACACGGTCGGGATGACATTCTGATTCTTTTTTTGCGTTGTAAAAAACAACTCCTGATCTATATTCTTTTTCTCGGCTTGTTCGCCTGTGAAATACGGGGCGAGGAACTTCCTGAGAATGCAATTCTCGCTCGGATTGGAGATCATCTGATCACTGTTCAAGATTTTATTCGACGGGCTGAATACACTATTCGACCTGACTATTGTCGTGGGGATCTTTATGTTCACAAGAAAATTATCCTCAATTCCCTTATTGCAGAGAAATTGCTTGCTTTGGAAGAAGCACAGAACAGCCAACTTGATTCCATTGAGGGTTTCCAAGCCTTTTTACTGGGGAGGAAGGAACAAGCCATGCGGCAATGGTACTATTATGACCAAGCTTATAATAAAGTTCAGCTAGATATAGACCAGCTTAAGAAAGCTTACAAATTAGCCGGGAGGACTATAGATGTAGCATTTTACACCCTTCCGAATCCACGTATCGCCGATAAAGTTGTCCAAGCTTTGGAGGATGGGTTGTTTTTTGAAGAAATATATGAAGCATTTAGTGGAATAGACAGTCTTCCACGACAACAAGTCGGTTGGTTTGATCGTGAAGATCCTATCATCCACGATCTATTATTCAACGATAACCTTACACCAAATCAAGTGTTAGGTCCTGTCAAGACTGGGGATGGTTCTTTTCTTCTTATGAAAGTGATGGGGTGGATAGACAGACCTGTCATTACGGAAAGAGAAGTGAATCAGCGGTGGAAAGATGTGGACGAACGTCTTACGGATAGTGAAGCAAAAACCATCTACAAAGAACTTGTAGGGGAGATCATGCGTGGAAAACGTGTTGATTTTAATGAGGATATATTTTTTACTTATGCTGATCATGTCGCAGATTATTATTTAAAATCTTTAGAAGAAAAAGAAAACCAATTGAAAATGATGATGTGGGAAGATCAAGAAATTCAAGAATTGGCTCCAACCACTCCATTTCCAGATGCTTTAAAGCACACACCTTTCTTCAGAGTGAATGAGCAGACATGGACTGTTGAAGATTTTGAAAAAACTTTACAAACTCATCCACTTGTATTCCGAAAGCAGAAAATCAGTCACCAGGAATTCCCAGAACAGTTTAAACTTGCCATTGTTGATTTGATCCAGGATCGGTTTGTGACAGAAGAATGTTTTAAATTAGGGTATGAAACAGTTACTGCTGTTCGACTGAATGAGGAAATGTGGGCAGACTATTATTATGCTCGGCAAAGGCGGAATGATTTTCTTCGGTCAAAAGGAGTCTATGGAGACTTCGGTAAGGATTATCTCCATCTTATAGAAACAGTTTTAAATCCTTATCTGGATTCTCTTCAAAACCTTTATTCAGATCAAATCGAAATAAACATGAGTGAATTTGAAAAAATTGAACTAACATCCATCGACATGTTTGTAACTCAGAAAAATGTTCCTTACCCGGTTATAGTACCCCAATTCCCCATCCTGACAACAGATAATCGTTTAGACTATGGCAGAGAAATCAATGATTAATCCCGGGCTTTTTTCAAAATCTTGGTGGAGAGTGTTACTTTTTTCTCTGATCCTCATAATACTTTCAGGCCCAGGCTATGGCAAAGATTACAAAGGTGGAGAATTAAGAACCTATGATACATATCGTTACGGACGCTTTGAAGTTCGAATGAAATCGGTAGCGGGCAGCGGTGTATTATCATCTTTTTTCACTTATCACGATTTTACGTCCGGAGGAGCAGGGAACTGGAATGAGATAGATTGGGAATGGCTGGGAAACTACGATGATAAGACTCAGACAAATCTGATCATCCAAAACCAATGGGACCTGCCAGAATTGATCGATGTTGATTTTAATCCCCACGAAGACTTCCATACTTACGCGTTTGAATGGACACCAGATTATGTTGCTTTTTTTATTGATGATCAGTCGGTCCGGTGGATTGATAACTTTTATGTGGATTCGCTGTACCACTATCAGAAGATTATGATGAATATATGGCAGCCGATCTATGAAGAGTGGGTGGGAGAATTTGACGAGGATATCCTGCCTGTTTATGCCTACTATGATTGGGTAAAGTATTATATGTATGTTCCCGGAACGGGCAATTATGGGACAGACAACAATTTCTTCCTACTCTGGGGAGATGAATTCGAAACTTGGGACACAGACAGATGGCAAAAAGCGAATCATACTTTTTATGGGAATAACTGTGATTTCATCTATGACAATGTAGTTTTTTATGACGGATATTTGATCCTTTGTCTGACCACTCCGGATGATACAGGATACGGAGATGATGACACACAGTATATATTACACAATCCCGGTTTTGAATCAGACATCGAGAACTGGTCAGTTTGGCCTGAAAACCTTACTAATTATACTGTGGTGACTGAACCTGTGTTGCATGGCAATCACTCTCTAAAATTGTTTGGACAAAACTCAGGAACGACAAATAGTATTTCAGTTTATCAAACATTTAACCCTTCCCAGGGAGACGAATTCACCTTTTCGGGATATGCTTATTCAGCATCTGATGATCCAATCTCCGGAGATAACAGTGCGTATTTAGAACTAACATTTTTCGATGAGAACTGGAATATACTAGGTGAGCAACCTGTATCTTCATCAATTACGAGTTCATCACCTACCGATCAGTGGATTCCTTTAACTGTTTCCGGCACAGCACCCACTGGTGTTGTATCTTTTAATGTCGCTATGATATTTAAGCAAATAGATGATGATTCGGGCTCAGTATTTTTCGACGACTTAGACTTGTTTTATTCCAATCTATCAACAAGTTCATCTTTTACTCCAGCCAATTATAACCTCTTTCAGATTTATCCAAATCCTTTTAATAATCGTACTATTTTTCAGTTCAAAATTGAAGATTTTAGTCCGGTGACATTAACAATCGTAAATGTTTTAGGACAACATATTACAACAGTTGTAGATAGGGACCTGAATACAGGTGAACATAAATTCTTTTGGGATGGGACTAATTACAACGGAAAAGCATTACCATCTGGTATTTACTTTGCAATACTCAAAGGCAATAGTGGGGTTGAAGTACAAAAAATAGTTTTGTTAAAATGATACATAGAATAATGACTCTATTCTTGTCTGTGGTTTTTCTTATTTTTCTTACTGTTTGTGAAGAAAGTATATATTCCAACCAACTTCCGGATGAAAATAATCATACGCTGGAAGGTTGGGAACTGGTTTGGAACGACGAATTTGACGGTGATGCTATTGATGACCAAAAATGGAATAAGCTCCTTTGGCGTCCCGGATGGGTAAACAATGAACTGCAGGCTTACACGGACCGTGACACGAATTTGTTTGTTCAGGATGACAACTTGGTCATCCGAGCCTTGATTGAACCGGGGTTTTTTGGCACAGATTATACGGGTACTAGCTACACGGCTGATTATACCTCTGGCCGCTTGAATACAGCTGGCAAAGGAGAGTGGACATACGGCCGTTTTGATACCAGGGCCAAGCTACCGAAGGGGATTGGTTCCTGGCCTGCAATCTGGATGCTGGGATCTAATATATCTACTGTAGGATGGCCTCATTGTGGTGAAATCGATATTATGGAACACGTGGGCTTTGATGAAGGGAATATTCACGCTTCGATCCATACGACTGATTACAACCACGTGAATGGTACTCAAAAATCCGGTCAGGTAATAATTCCGACCGCCACTGATTCTTTCCACGTTTATTCTTTGGAGTGGGACAGCACTTATATTCGCTATCTAGTGGATGATGAACCTTATTTCTTTATTTACAATGACAGTAATGGTGATGAAGATAAGTGGCCATTCAATAAACCCCAATACATTATACTTAACTTGGCAGTTGGCGGTGATTGGGGTGGTGCTCAAGGAATTGATCCTACTGTTTTCCCAATGGAGATGAAAGTGGACTACGTCCGGGTCTTTGAAAAAAGTGAAAGTTCAACCAATGTTAATGTAACATTTCAAGTTGATATGAAAAACGAGATGGTAAGCGGTGAGGGTGTCTGGCTTTCCGGCGGCAATATAAGCTCCGGTCAGCCCGGTGGCCTGCAAATGCAACCTGTGGCTGATACAACAATATGGGAGATAACCTTAACTTTGCCACCGTATTCAAGTTATAATTATAAGTACAGAAATGGACATTATCCGGATACTTGGTCTGGAGGATGGGAATCTGTGCCTGATGAATGTGGTGAAGGTCCATATAACGATAGGGCCTTATTAGTTGGTAATTCAGATACGACTCTGTCGGTTGTCTGTTTTAAGGAGTGTACATCATGCGAATAATTATTGGATCAATCCTCCTTTTAAATATTCTTTTTTCACAGGGATTTTTACATGTCGAAAACGGGAATATTGTTGATGGTGAAGGTAGTCCAGTTATTTTAAAGGGTTTGGGTTTAGGCGGGTGGTTAGTTCCAGAAGGCTATATGCTTAACATACCAGGATATGGTTCACCCACAGAAATCGAAAATAAAATTGAAGCTTTGCTTGGGGCTGATCTCGCAGCAGAATTTTGGGTTCTTTATCATGATAATTATGTCGCACAAGCGGATATTGATCAGATTGCAGAATGGGGATTTAATTCTATTCGAATCCCATTTCATTACAAACAATTTTCACCATTACCAGGTGAAGTAAATCAATTTGGGTATGATATCATTGATTCACTTTTGTCATGGAGTGCACCTTATAACATGCATATTATTTTGGATATGCATTGTGCTCCCGGTGGACAAAATAATGGCGAGATTAGCGACAGTGATGGTGTGGCTCGCTTATGGCTTGAGGATGGATATAAAGAGCATACCATTGAGATTTGGCATTCCATTGCTGAATATTATGCCGATGAGACCCTAATCGGTGGATATGATCTCATTAACGAACCTGTATTACCCGACGGAATCAGCAGCGAAGATTTAAGAGAGTTGTACATTGACATTACCAATTCGATCCGGGAAGTAGATACAAACCATCTTCTCTTTATTGAAGGGAATTGGTATGGGACTGATTTCACTTCCTTGACGCCGCCGTGGGATGACAATATGTCTTATTCCTTTCATAAATACTGGAATGATGTAACGCAGGGCACCATCCAATATTTAATTAACATGAGCAATACTTATAATATTCCACTTTGGTTGGGTGAAACAGGGGAAAACTCAAATCACTGGGGATATGAAGTCATGCAACTTTGCGAATCAAATAATATAGGGTGGAACTGGTGGACTCATAAAAAACTGGAAAAAATAACAAGCCCTCTTTCAGCCATTATTACACCTCAATATCAGGATATTCTTGATTACTGGAACGGTAACGGGAGCGAGCCAAGCACTGCTTATGCCCAGGCAGCTTTATTTGGAATGGCGAATAATTTGCGCATTGAAAATTGTGAATCCAGGCCGGGTGTTATTCCTGCATTAATGGACCCAACATATGGTGAATCACCCGTTCCTGTAACAGCTCATTCCATACCGGGCACAATCGCAGCGGTTGATTATGATATTGGTGCGCGAAATGTTGCCTACACTGATGTGGATTATATGAATACTGGAAACGGTGGTTATAATTGGGGTTGGTCCTACAGAAATGATGGTGTTGATATTGAAGCTAACGGCGATGAAAATGGTCTACCCTATAATGTGGGCTGGACCGAAGTTGCAGAATGGATGGGTTATACCATAGAAGATGTAACTGCCGGTACTTACGATTTACTGGTCAGGGTATCCAGCAATGTAGGCGGCGGGATATTCTTTCTGGAACTCAATGGAACCAATTTAGGCGTTTTTTCTGTACCACATACCGGTGGCTGGTGGGCTTGGGAAACGATGACTATCCCAGATGTAATTATTGATGATGAACCGCAATACCTGAAAATAATGACTGTCCAGGAAGGTTACAATATTGAAGGGTTCACTTTTAGCGAAACAGCTAATTCTGGAGATGACGGAAGCGAAGAACTCATTCCCAAATCTTTTTCACTGGGGAATTATCCGAATCCATTTAATTCTCAAACTACGATTTTCTATGATGCTCCATTAACCACTGATGTAAATCTAAGTATCTATGATATCAACGGCGTACAAGTGAAAAGGCTTTATTCCGGGTTAAGTAGTATTGGGGAAAACAAATTTATTTGGAATG